>ERZ795043.37-NODE-37-length-197747-cov-132.373571_pt1 | contig 197747 bp, 150 predicted proteins | sample MGYA00375127_ERZ795043 | MGnify/ENA primary metagenome ERZ795043 (study PRJEB30172, sample SAMN05518447) | compost metagenome | isolation source: Feedstock adapted compost from Newby Island compost facility, Milpitas, CA | place: USA:Newby Island compost...
AACGGCGCGCTCACCGGATTCTCCAGCGGTCTCGACATGAAGGCCTGGCTGCTCGAGCACGAAGCCGGCCGGGCCGTCGTCTGACGCCGCCGGCCGGGACGGAGCGGCGCACGGAGCCGGTCTCCCGGCCGGAGCGGACCGGACCGCGAAAGCCGGGCGCCGGAACCGAAGCGGGCGGAATCCCGGAACCCGACAACCGCAGCCCGAAACCGAACCGGATCGGAAGCCGTCACGGCTTCCGATTTTTTTGTGAAAAATGTCGCGGGAAACGGCCGGCGCTTTTGCTACTTTCAATTTAAACAGCGTTTAACTCGCGGATGATGGCGAAACCCGCCGCGAAAGGAGCGTTGCCGTGAACCGGAAGGAGCGCATTCTGCAGGCCGCCCTGGACCTGGTCAAGACGGAAGGATTCGACGGCGCGACCGTCCGCAGGATCGCCTCCCGCGCCGGGGTGAACGCCGCCCTGGTCAATTACCATTTCGGTTCCAAGGAACGGCTGCTGAACGCCGCGGTGCGGAGGCTTGCGGATTCTTTCCGGGAGACGTTCGCCGTGCTCGACGAGGCGGACGCGCCGCCGCGGGAGCGGCTCCGGCGGTTTCTCCTGCAATACGTGAGCCTGGCGCGGCAATATCCGTTCATCGTGCAGAGGATGCTGGCGGACGACCCGTCTTTTTTCGACACCCGCATGGCATACGCGGAATTTCTCCGAAACATCGGCGTGAAAAGGGTGCAGCGCACCATCGGCGAAATCTGCGGCGAGCGCGACCCGGGGAAACTGACGGTCATGATGACCCATCTTCTGGGCGCCGCTTTCCTGCCGGTGCTGATCGAGCCGCTGTACCGGCAGGTGACGGGACAACCGTTTCCGGAGGCCGAAAAGCGAATCGACATGCTGCTGGAACGCTATTTCCCCGAATGCCCGTAAACGGCGCCCGCAAAGGGACCTGCGCGGTCGCCGGCCGGCGCGGACGCCGCCGGGTTTTTGGGGATCAGGCCGGAACATGACCGTGCGGAGGAGGGGAGCGGGCATGGAACTGCATGTGGGGCTGGACGTCGGATCGACCACGGTCAAAGTGGTGGCCCTCGACGCCGGGCGGCAGCTGTTGTTCAAGTCGTATGAGCGGCATTTTTCCGACATCCGCGGCACCGTCCTGAATCGCCTGCGCGAACTGGCCGGCCGGTTTCCCGGCGCCCGGCTGAAGATGAGCGCCAGCGGGTCTTCCGGGATGGGGCTCAGCGAACGGCTCGGCATTCCGTTCGTCCAGGAAGTGGTGGCCTGCACGGAGGCGGTGCGAAGGGCCGGGCCGGCCGTCGACGTGATCATCGAGCTCGGCGGGGAAGACGCCAAGCTGATCTATCTCACCGGCGGGCTGGAGCAGCGGATGAACACGGCCTGCGCCGGCGGCACGGGGGCGTTCATCGACCAGATCGCCGCGCTGCTCGGCACCGATGCCGCCGGGTTGAACGAGCTGGCGAAGAAAGCGGAAAAAATTTATCCGATCGCCTCCCGCTGCGGCGTGTTCGCCAAGACGGACATCCAGCCGCTCATCAACGAAGGCGCCCGGCGGGAAGACATCGCCGCCTCGGTGTTCCAGGCCGTCGTCAACCAGACGATCGGGGGCCTCGCCTGCGGCCGGCCGATCCGCGGCAATGTCGCCTTCCTCGGCGGGCCGCTGACGTTCCTGTCGGAACTGCGCCGCCGCTTCATCGAAACGCTCGGGCTGGCGGAGGAACAGATTCTTTTCAGCGAAGACGGCCATTATTACGTGGCCATCGGTGCGGCGCTGGAAAGCGGGCGCTGCGCGGACGTCGATCTGAAGTCGGTTTTGGCGGCGCTGGACGGGCCGGGCGCCGTCGTCGCATCTTCCGCTTCCGGACGGCATGCGCCGCTGTTCGCCGGCGAGGCGGAGCTTGACGCGTTCCGCGCCCGCCACGCGCGGGCGAAGGTGCCGGAGCGGGCGCTTGCGGACTACCGGGGAAGCGCCTTTCTCGGCATCGACGCCGGTTCCACCACCACCAAAATGGTGCTGATCGGCGAAGGCGGCGAGGTGCTGTACCATTTTTACGACAACAACCGGGGCAACCCGCTGGAGAAGGTCCGGGAGGGGCTGGCCCGGCTGTACGCGCAGCTGCCCGCCGGGGTGACGATCGCCCGCTCGGCGGTGACCGGCTACGGCGAAAAACTGGTCCAGGCCGCTTTCCGCGTCGACGAAGGGGAAGTGGAGACGGTGGCCCACTGCCGGGCCGCCCGCCAATTTGTGCCCGATGTTGATTTCATCCTTGACATCGGCGGCCAGGACATGAAGGGCATCCGCATCAAAAACGGCGCCGTCGACCGGATCATCCTGAATGAAGCCTGTTCCGCCGGATGCGGCTCGTTCCTGGAAAGCTTCGCGGCAACGCTCGGCCTTTCCGCCCGGGAATTCGCGGACCTGGCCCTGGCCGCGAAAGCGCCGGTGCAGCTCGGCTCGCGCTGCACGGTGTTCATGAACTCCCGCGTGAAACAGGTGCAGAAGGAAGGCGCCGGCATTGCCGACATTGCCGCGGGGCTTGCCTGTTCCGTCGTGCAGAACGCCCTGTACAAGGTGCTCAAAATCCGCTCGGCCGATGAACTCGGCCAACACATCGTCGTCCAGGGCGGCACGTTTCTGAACGACGCGGTGCTCCGCGCCTTCGAGCTCGGCATCGGCCGGGAGGTGGTGCGCCCGAACCTGGCCGGCCTGATGGGCGCCTACGGCGCGGCGCTCATCGCCCGGGATCGCTTTGGCGGACAGCCGACCACGCTCCTGGCGGCGGAAGCGCTGCACGATTTCCGGACGGACGTCCGGTACGGGCGGTGCGGCCTGTGCGAAAACAACTGCCCGCTGACCATCATCCGCTTTCCGGACAAGCGGACGTTCATCACCGGCAACCGGTGCGAGCGGGGCGCAGGCAAACCGAACGCCGCGGGCGGCCTGCCGAACCTCGCCAGGGAAAAATTGGACAAGCTGTTCAAACGGGAAGTGCTGTCTCCCGAAACGGCGCCGCGGGGCGCCATCGGCCTCCCCCGCGCCCTCAACATGTACGAAAACTATCCGCTCTGGCACCGGTTTTTCACCGAACTCGGCTTCGCGGTGGTGTTGTCCGACCCTTCGGGCAAAGCGATGCACGAAAAGGCGATGGACACGATCCCGTCGGACACCGTCTGCTATCCGGCGAAGCTGGTGCACGGCCACATTTTGAACCTCGTCGAAAAAGGGGTTCCCGCCATCTTCTATCCGGCGGTCATGTATGAGCGGAAGGAATCCGGTTCCCAGCAGAACCACTACAACTGTCCCATCGTCGCCTACTACCCCGAAGTGATCCGCGTCAACATGAAAGCGGTGCTGGAAGCGCGCGGCGTCCGGTTCTTCGCGCCGTTTCTCAACCTGAACGATGAAGGCGCCCTCGAAAAGGCGCTGCGGGAAACGTTTTCCGGCATTCCCGCGAAGGAGATCCGGCGGGCGCTCCGGGCGGGCATGAGGGAACAGGAGGAATACCATGCCTGGCTCCGGAAGCGGGCGGAGGACATTTTGGCCGAACTGGTGCCGACCGGCGGGAAAGCGATCGTCATGGCCGGCCATCCGTACCACATCGACCCGGCCGTCAACCACGGGCTGCCGGAAGAGATGAACCGGCTCGGTTTCGCCGTGCTGACGGAGGATGCCGCCGCCTGCCTGGCGGACGACCGGCCGCCCGTCGGCGTCGTCAACCAATGGACGTACCATTCCCGGCTGTACCGGGCCGCCGGCGCGGTGAAAAAATACCGGCAGCTGGAACTGGTGCAGGTGTCGTCCTTCGGCTGCGGCCTCGACGCCATCACCACCGACGCCACGGCGGAAATGCTCGAGGAAGCCGGCGAGCTGTACACGTGGATCAAGATGGACGAAATCAGCAACGCCGGCGCCGCCCGCATCCGGCTCCGTTCCCTGAAGGCGGCGGTCAGGGAGCGGGAGCGGGGCGGTGACGCGGACCGGTGGCGGGAAGCGCTGAAGCGGAACGAACCGGTTTTCGGCAAGGAGGACCGGGCGATCCGCACCATCCTGGCGCCGCAGATGCTGCCGACCCATTTCGAGCTGTTCGAAAAGGCGTTCCGGCTGGGCGGCTACCGGTTGAAGGTGCTGAAGGAGGTCACGGCATCGGATGTGGCGGCCGGCCTCCGCTACGTGAACAACGACGCCTGCTATCCGGCCATCCTGACCATCGGGCAGCTGGTCGGCGCGCTTCTTGGCGGCGGGTACGATCCGGACCGCACCGCCGTCATCATGTCGCAGACGGGGGGCGGCTGCCGCGCCACCAACTATCTGGCGCTGCTCAAGAAGGCGCTCCGGAACGCCGGGCTGCCCCAGGTGCCGGTGCTGTCCCTGAGCGCGGCCCATCTCGGCGGCGTCCGCCATCCCGGCTTCCGCATCACGCCGCCCGTCGCCAAGTCGCTGGTCGTCGCCGCCTGCCTCGGCGATCTCCTGATGCGCCTCGTGCTCGCCGTCCGGCCGTACGAAAAGGTGAAGGGAACCGCCGACCGGCTGCACCGGGCATGGCTGGACCGCTGCAAGGCGCTTTTGGAACATTTTTCAATGAAGGCCTACAGACAGACGATCCGGGCCATCGTCGACGATTTCGGACGGGTGGACGTCGTGCCGGAGAAAAAGCCGCGCGTCGGCATCGTCGGGGAAATTCTCGTCAAGTTTCACCCGCAGGCCAACAACCGGCTGGTCGACGTGATCGAGCGGGAGGGCGGCGAAGCCGTCGTGCCGGATTTCATCGACTTTTTCCTGTACGGGCTCCACAACCGGAAGTTCAAGGCGGAGCACTTCGGGTTCTCCCCGTGGCATCAGGCCGCCGGGAAGCTCGCCATCGCCGCCATCGAGTTTTTCCGTGAACCGGTGCGCCAGGCGCTCAAGGAAAGCCGGTTCCAGCCGCCGCTTTCCATCGAAGAGGTGGCCGCCAAGGCGTCCCGCTTCCTGAGCCTCGGCGTCATGATGGGCGAAGGCTGGCTTCTTGCGGGCGAAATCGCCGAGCTGCTCGACGCGGGCGTGGAACACGTCGTCTGCGTCCAGCCGTTCGGCTGCCTGCCGAACCACGTGATCGGCCGCGGCATGTTCAATGCGATCAAGCAGGCGTATCCGAACGCCAGCCTGCTGTCCGTCGACTTCGACCCGCAAATCAGCGAAGTCAACCAGCTGAACCGGATCAAGCTGCTCCTTGCCGCCGGCCGGCGTCCGGCCGCGGCCGGTCCGGATGCAGCCGGATGACCGCGGGCACGGGGCGTCATGGACGGCCCGCGGCGGAACTTTGCCCGAACCCGCCGGCCGCTTGGGGGCCCGCTTCCCGTCAGGCGGCGTTCGTTTGCCGATCTTGCGCCCGTTTCCGGCGAATGAGTCCGGCCAAAAACAGCACGGCCGGCAGGACGACGAGCGTCCAGGGAAAGACGTAGAGCAGCCAGGCCCTTCCCGTGACGGGCAGCACGTCCACTTTGAGCTGCAGCGAGATGAACGCCAGCAGCGTGGCGATGCCGGCCACGATCCAGACGGCCCGCTTGAAGTCGCGGATGCCGAACAGTTCGGAGGCTGAGTGGGAGGCGAGAAACAGGTACAGGGACAGGCGGATGAACACGCTCAGCAGCCATGCCAGCACGAGGACGGTTTCGAGGTTTTGGATGAAGTTCATGATGCTGATCAGGCTGACCATGTCGAAGGACGGGAACAGCTGGCGGCTGGCCACCTCCGGGCTGAGCACCAGAATGACGAGCAGCAGGTTGATGGTGCCGATGACGAAGGCGAACAGTTTGGCCCAGAAAACGGTTTTCGGCGCCTTGTCTCTCCTGTCGACGAACGGCGCGATGGCGATCAGCCACACCACTTCCGCCTTGAAGGCGAGGGGATAGACCGCGGCCTTCGTGATGCGGAGCCAGCCATGATCCGCGTAGACCGGCAGCAGGTTGCCGGGCCGGGCCAGGGGGACGAGCATCAGGATCAGCAGCACAAGGCCGATCAGGCTGACGATGCCGAACGCTTCGCTCAGCCGGGCGAGGCTCACGATGCCGCCGGCGATGACGGCGTAGACGGCCAGGCCAAGCAGCGTGATGATGAACACCCAGTTGGGCGTCTGTTCCAGCAGAAGAATGATCAGGAAATCCGAGGTGAATTTCGCGATATGGGCCAGCATGAACGTCCATTGCGCGGCATAGACGAACGCCACGGCGGTGCCCGCCCATTTGCCGAGCAGCTTCCGGCAGTTCTGGAGAAACGAAAGATCCGGATTGTACAGGCCGGTTTTGATCGCCATCACCGCGATGGCCAGCGCCGGGATCATGGCGACGAGGCAGGACAGCCAGGCGTCCTGTCCGACGGCATGGATGACCGGGTGCACATACATGAGCAGTGAATTTCCGATGCTGTACATGAAAATGATCATGAACAGTTGGATGCCTGAGATTTTCACGGGCACCCCCCTTTCAACCGTCAGATGATCGATTTTCCGGTCAATCCCGGCCGCTTGAGATTGAGGTCGGCCCGCACGTTGAAGGTGGCCCGGCGAAACTCCTCGTTCCAGCGGTCTTTCAAGGCCGGCCATTCCCGGGGATGCCTGCGGTGGACGACGACGCCGAACCCGAACACGTCCAGCCCGAACGTTTCCTGCGCCTTGCGGATCGTGCCCGCCATGCGATTCGCGGCTTCCTTTTCGAACGCCCGTTCGAGTTTTTCGAGTTCCCCTTTTTTTTCCACGCTCAATCCCGTGTTGTTTTCCACCAGGCTGCCGTCTCCGCGCAAGGTGATCTCGAAGTGCCAGGAGCCGTCTTTGTTGCGGGACGGTTTGATGGAACTGCGCAAATTGACGAACCGGGCGCTGGCGTTCCCGCCCTCCAAGTCGACGGTGAGGATGATTCTGGAAAGCTTGTTGAGCAGCCACAGCAGGTCCCGGTCTTCGTCCACGTTCAAATAACCGGCCAGCTTCAGATCGTCGTCCAGGACGGCCACCCCGGTGATCTCGAAATAATTGGCAGGCTTCATGTCGTCGCTCACAAACAGCTGCGCCGCCGGCAGCGTCGGCACGATGCCGTCCCGGTGGGCGGCGATGAGAAAATCGAGATACGTCGTTTCGCCCCGGCCGCCGCTTTGTTCGTGCTTTTTCAGGGCGCTGAACACCGAGACGAATTCCAGCGTGCCGCGCATTTGGAGCGCGTCGTTGGCCGTGGCGCCTTTCATGATGTACATGTCCGTGCGAAAGGACGCTTCGGCCAGGCGGGTCGTGAAATCGAGAATGCCCGAAAGTCCTTTTTTGGCCAATTCTTCGCCGAGAAAAATGACGCGCCGCTGCCCGAAAAACACTTCCCGCGGCAGTTTCGACTGGATGTCCTGCAAAATGTCGCCGAGGTTTGTCCCGGTTTGCGACACGACCATGTACGGATCCCCTTTCCCGCCCGACCCGGCGGATGAGGGGGCCTGCACGTTGAGGGGGATCACGATCTGGCCGCTGACCTTGATGTTTCCTTCCCCGGCGTCATCGATGCCGGTGGCCAGCCACAGCGCCCGGTCGTTCAGCTCCTGCCGGTCCCAGCATCCCGCCAGGACGATCAGGGCGAGCAGGGCGGCGGCCGTCCGGCAGGCCGTGCCGATTTTCCCCGGTTCGCTCATGGCTGTCCCGCATCCTTTCCGGAGGTTGTTTGTTGCCGGCTGCCTTCCGGGCCCGGCGTACGGCTTTCCGGTCCGTCCGTTCCGGAGCCGGCACGTTTCAGGCGATACAGGCGCGGGCTCGGGGTGCGGATCAAAAGATCCTTCAACCCTTTCGGCACAAGGGGGGCCACCGGGTAAAGATACGGAACGCCGAACGACTGCAGATTGACAAGATGGATCGTCAGGGCGATGACGCCGATGGCGATGCCGTAAAGACCGAGAAAACCGGCAAGGAAAAGGAGCAGAAAACGGATCAGGCGGACCGAGGCGCTCAGCGCCTGGCGCGGGATGAGAAAGCTGGCGATGCCCGTGGCCGCCACCACGATCACCATCGGCGCCGAGACGATGCCGGCCTGCACGGCGGACTGGCCGATGACCAGCGCCCCGACGATGTTGACGGCGGAGCCGACCGCCCGCGGCATGCGGACGCCCGCTTCCCGCAGCGCCTCGAACACCAGCTCCATCAGCAGCGCCTCGATCAGGGCGGGGAACGGAACCGCTTCCCGGGCGGCGGCGATGCTCATGAGCAGGTTCGTCGGCAGCAGTTTCGGATGATAGGTGGTCAGCGCCACGTACAGGGACGGCAGCAGGAACGAGATGAAAATGAACGTGAACCGCACGAAGCGCAGAAAGTCCGCAAACAGAAAGCGATCGTAATAGTCCTCCCTGGCCTGCAGCCCGGCCCACAGCGTGTAGGGCATGATCAGCGCGAAGGGCGTGTTGTCCACGAGAACCGCCGCTTTGCCTTCCAGGAGGGAAGCGGCCACGGTGTCCGGCCGCTCGGTGTCCTGAACCTGCGGAAACGGCGACAGGGGATGGTCTTCCAGCCATTCCTGGATGTACTGGGATTCGAGCACGCCTTCGAGCCGGATTTGGCCCAGCCGTCTCCGCACTTCGCGGAGCAGGCTGTCCGGCGCAAGCCCCTCGATGTAGGCCAGCAGGCAGTCGGTCCGCGTCAGCTCGCCGAAGGTGACCGGTTCAAACTTCAGCCGCGTGCTGCGGATTCGCCGGCGGAGCATGGTCGTGTTGATGCGGATCGACTCCGTAAACCCGTCGCGCGGACCGCGAATGCCGGCCTCCGTCAACGGCTCTTCCACGCTGCGGGTCTGATAGCCCGTCAGGCCGGCGATCAGCCCTTCGCGGACGCCGCTGACCAAAAATCCCGCATTGGCGGCAAGGATGCCGTCGATGAATTCGGTCAGGCCGTTCACCGTTTTGAGCGATGAGACGGCCACGGCCTTTTTTTCGATCAGGTCCCCGACGTGTCTGAAGGTTTGCGGCGATTCGAAAAGAAGCGGTTTGAGCACATTGTCGTCCAGCGCCTTTCCTTCCACCATGCCTTCCAGATATACGATCAGCATCTCGGTGTTGTCGCCCAGGACAAGCCGGCGGACGACCAGGTCCGCACAATGGCGAAAGGCGTCCCGGATCAACCGCTCATTTTCGTCGAGATCGTCCGACAGCGGCCGATCCGGCGCCGGACCGGGCAGGATGACGGGAGCTTTTTGCCCGGCGGTTTTCCGCTTTTTGCGAAAACGGGCGTTTCTCGTCATGCGCGGCGCTCCTCTTCTTCCTGATCTGGGATGGACATCGGGCTGCGGCGATCGGTTGGTCATAGTTTGGCAAAAGGAAGGAAGGCTATTCGGGGGTGCGAAAAAAGGCCGCCGTCCGTTTGCCGGACGGCGGCCGCGGCCGGGAGGGAGCGGTCACCGGATCAGCGCGTCGCCCCGGGCGGTCCGGCGGCTTTTGCCGGAACGGCCGGCCGTGTGCCGGACCGGCCGCGCATGAAACCGCCGGCGCGCGCGGCTCCGTCAGCGTGGATTCGGCCGGCCGGTTTTCGGGCGGCTGACGGTGAACGCATAAAACACGGCCACGCCGATCCAGCCGCAAACCGAGGCGGCCAGCAGCATCACCGGAAACGGCAGCGTGCCGGAGAGGGCGGTGGACAGAAGCGGGCCGGTCGTGCCGCGGATGCCGAACAGCAGAAGGTGCAGTCCGAACACCGTCGCTTCTTTGCCCGGCGCGAGCCGGAACACGTACGCCATGATGCCGATGTCCCAGATGGCGTCGCCGATGCCCTGGATGGCGCTGCCGGCCAGCACGACCGGATAGCTTTCCTGCAGCCCGTACATTAGCGGCACGACGGCGAAGGCGGCGATGCCCCAGAGCACGACGTTGGCCGGCTCGTATTTGTCGATCAGGATGCCGATGACGAAATAGGCGAGAAGCAGCGCGGCGTAATAGGTGGTGCGGGCCATGCCGATCTCGGAAAAACTGAGCGCCAGATGCTCCTTCTGGATGATCTGGTACAGCGGCTGGGACAGGATGTTGCCGAAACCGCTGAACGTCGTGGCGGCGAGGAACACGAGGAGCGCCCGGTTGCCCCGCGCATACCGCCACTGCTCGCGCAGCGACATGCGGTGCCGCGCGTCCTGTCCGCCGGACGATCCGGGTGACGGTTCGCCGGTCCGGCTGCCGGAACGGTTCAATTCTTTCACGCCGCAAAAGAGCAAAATCGAGACGACGCCGGCCAGGCAAGCCGACGCCAGCGGCCAGGAAGAGCCGCTTTTGTCCGACCAGATCCCCACCAGCGAAGCGAGCGGGATCATGGCCAGCCCCATCGCGACGCGGACGTATCCGAGCAGCCGGCCCCGGTATTCCGCCGGGTAGACGCGGGCCATGAACGAGGGGTAGGCCGGCGCCTGGACGCCCATCAGCAGCTGGTAGGCCAGGGCCGTCACGACGAAAATCCAGGGCGAAACCCAGAGGGCGGGAAACAGGAGCAGCGCCCGGCCGATCAAATTCGGGAAGATGGTGAACGACCGGGACCGTCCCGCCTCGATCCAGCCGGTCCAAAGCGGCGAGAACAAAAGGCCGAAGGCGGGAGCCGCCGCCAGGAGGCCGACCTCAAAGTCGCTGGCGCCGGCATCGATGGCCATCGGAATGTAGAACTGGTTGATGACGACGTTGAACAGGCTGTAGATGACGCTGGCCGCCAGATCGAACGAAAAATTGCGCCTGGCGTCGGGCGACAGCTGATCGGCGAGGGGAAGCCTGAGCTTGAACGGCCGCACGTTGTTCCGCACCTTTTCCGCGTTGGTTGTGAAGCTTGCTCAACGCTTGACAGTAACACCGAAACGCGTTTTTGGCAAGCGCCTTTTTTGGCGGAAGCCGCCGGAAATATGGCCGAAAAGTGAATCTTTCCCGACGTTCTTTCCCGACCGCCCGCGGCGGACCGGTCATTGGATTCGTCCCGTTTTCATCTGGTACAATGAAGTCGGACACCCATCTTGTTGCCACCGGAGGGAGACGGATTTTCATGACGGGTTACATGGCGAACGAACGGCGTTATGACGCGATGGTCTACAACCGGGTCGGCCGGTCGGGGTTGAAGCTGCCCGCGGTGTCCCTGGGCCTCTGGCACAATTTCGGCGCGGTCGACACGCTGTCCAACGCCCGGGACATGCTGCTGGCGGCGTTCGACCTCGGCATCACCCACTTCGACCTGGCCAACAACTACGGGCCGCCGCCGGGTTCCGCCGAGGAAACGTTCGGCCGGGTGCTGCGTTCGGACCTGAAGCCGTACCGGGACGAACTCATCATTTCCACCAAAGCCGGCTATTCCATGTGGCCGGGGCCGTACGGCGACGGGGGATCGCGCAAATATTTGATCGCCAGCCTCGATCAAAGCCTCAAGCGGATGGGCCTCGATTACGTGGACATTTTCTACCATCACCGCCCCGACCCGGAAACGCCGCTGGAAGAAACGATGATGGCGCTCGACCAGATCGTCCGCTCGGGCAAGGCGCTGTATGTCGGCATTTCCAATTACAATGCGGAACAGACGCGGCAGGCGGCCGCCATCCTGCGCTCCCTCGGGACCCCGCTGGTCATTCACCAGCCGTCCTATTCGATGTTCAACCGCTGGGCGGAAGACGGATTGCTGGACGTGCTGGACGACGTCGGCGCCGGCGCCATCGCCTACAGCCCGCTCGCCCAGGGGCTTTTGACCGACCGGTATCTGGACGGGATTCCGGAAGACTCCCGCGCCGGCAAGCCGAACGCCCGGTTCCTGAAGCGGGACGACATCACGGAAGACAAGCTGCGGATCGTCCGGCGGCTGAACGACCTGGCCAGAGAGCGCGGCCAATCGCTGGCCCAGCTGGCCCTTGCCTGGGTATTGCGCCGCAAGACGGTGGCGTCCGTGCTGATCGGCGCCAGCAGGGTGAGCCAGATCAAAGACAACGTCGGCGTCATCGGCAACCTGAAACTGGGCGACGACGAACTGCGGCGCATCGACGACATTTTGCGCGGCTAGGGCGGCGGATTCCCGCTTCCCCCTATTCCTGCAGCCGTCGTTCATGCTGCCGGCCGGTCATGTACCGGCCGATCATGCGAAGGGAGCCGTTTTTTTCGGCTCCCGCCGCATGCGGGGGACCGTTCGGGTGCGGGGCTGACGCGATGGGACCAAACTTCTCCCATCCGGTCCCCCCGCTTTCATGCCGCGATGGGACCGGATCGCCCCATCCCTGTCCGGTTTCCCTGCCGGAACGAACCGGCTGATGCAACGCGCCCCCGGTGACGGGCAAAAATCCGAATCGGCATGCAATTTTCTGAAGACGGCCGGGCGATGATCTGCTATAATAAAAAAACGTGAAATTTGCATAAACATTCAGTCAGCCGGTTTTCAGGCGCGAAGAAGGGACGGTTTTCCATGAAAAAGACGGGACTTGCCGTGCTGGCCGCGATTCTCGCGGCGGCGCTCCTCGTCGCCGGATGCGGCGGCAAAGAAGAAGAGAAAAAGACGCTCATCCTCGGCACTTCGCCGGACTATCCTCCCTATGAAAACGTGGATACGACAACGGGGGAAATCGTCGGGTTCGACATCGACATCGCCAAATTCATCGCGGAAGAACTCGGCTGCGAACTGGTCATCGAAGCGATGGATTTCAACGGTCTGGTGGCCGCGCTGCAGGCCGGCCGGGTCGACTTCGTCATGGCGGCGATGTCCGTGGACCCGACGCGGGACGTGGACTTCTCCGACATCTATTTCGTGGCGCGGAACACGATCGTGTCGAATGAAGGCTACGCGACGCTGGAAGAACTCGAAGGCAAGAAGGTCGGCGTGCAGCTCGGGTCCACCCAGGAAGACGTGGCCGAGGGCATTCCGAATCCCGCCGAAATCCGGCCGCTGAACCGGATTCCGGAAATCATCCAGGAAATCAAGACCGGGCGGCTGGACGCGGCCATCATCGAAGACGCCGTGGCGGCCGGCTACGTGGCCAACAACCCGGATCTGACGTTCAAGGTGATCGAATCCGGCACGGAAGAAGGCTATGCGGTGGCGCTGCCGAAGGGATCCGACCTGCTCGACGACGTCAACCGGGCGCTCAGGAAGCTGGAAGAAAGCGGGAAGAAAGACGAACTGGTCAAGAAATGGTTTGAATGATCGGGGATCGCGTGAAAAAAGGTCGCGGCGCTCGCCGTGACCTTTTTTTGGGACAAGGACGAGAAACGTTGGTGGTGGACGGATGAATCTCGATTTCGGCGTGCTGGCGGACAAATGGCAATATTTGCTCGGCGGCGCCTACTACACGTTGCTCTTTACGTTCGTGTCGGCCCTGTTCGGCTTTGCGCTCGGCACGATCCTGTCGCTGTTCAAAATTTCGGGCATCGCGCCGCTGCGCTGGTTTGCCACCGCCTACACGTCGGTGTTCCGCGGAACGCCGCTTCTGCTGCAGCTGGCCATCATCTACTATGCGACGCCCCAGCTGCTGAACTACAAGATTTCGCCGCTTCTTGCCGCCGGCCTCGCCTTCGGGCTCAACTCCGCGGCGTATTTGTCGGAAACGATCCGGGCGGGCATCATGGCGGTGGACAGGGGACAGCGGGAAGCCGCCATCGCCCTCGGCATTCCGTACAGGATGATGATGAAAGACATCATTTTGCCCCAGGCGTTCAAAAACATTTTGCCGGCGATCGTCAACGAGTGCATCGCCCTCCTGAAGGAATCGTCCCTCGTGTCGGTCATCGGCGTGGCGGACCTGATGCGGCGGGCGAACATCGTCAGCGCGGACACGTTCCGGTTTTTCGAACCTTTGATCTTCGTCGGCGCCATCTACTATGTGCTGGTTCTGCTGCTGACGGCGCTGGCGAACCGGCTGGAAAGGAGGCTGCGGCGCAGTGACTGACGCGGTGAACGGGACGGACAACGGATCGGTGCGCGGAGCGGAAAACGGCCGGAACGGCGGCCTGAAATCCGGCCCGGATCCCGGCGCGAAAGGCGGGCTGCCGGACGGGGCGGCCGGCGGAACAACGGCCGCCGGCGCCGGAAGGGCGGCCGTGGGCGGAGCGGATGCGATGATCCGGGTGGAAAACCTGCAGAAATCGTTCGGCAGGCTGGAAGTGCTGAAGGGCATCACGACCGGGATCGCCCGCGGCGAAGTGGTGGCGGTGATCGGCCCGTCCGGATCGGGCAAATCCACCTTCCTGCGCTGCCTGAACCGGCTCGAGGAACCGACGGGCGGCAAGGTGTGGATCGACGGCCTCGACATCACGGACAAAAAGACGGACATCACCGCCGTGCGCCAGCGGATCGGCATGGTGTTCCAGCATTTTCACCTGTTTCCCCACATGACGGTGCTCGACAACATCTGCTACGCGCCGGTGAAGGTGAAGGGCTGGACGCGGGAGAAGGCCGAGGCCAAGGCGATGGAACTGCTCGCCCGGGTCGGCCTTGCGGACAAGGCGCGCGAATACCCCTCGAAGCTGTCGGGCGGCCAGAAGCAGCGCGCCGCCATCGCCCGCAGCCTGGCGATGGAGCCGGAAATCATGCTGTTCGACGAGCCGACGAGCGCCCTCGATCCGGAAATGGTCAAGGAAGTGCTGGAGGTCATCCGCGGCCTTGCCCACACCGGCATCACCATGGTGATCGTCACCCACGAGATGAAGTTTGCCCGGGAAGCCTCCGACACGGTGTATTTTCTCGATCAGGGCCTGCTGCTGGAGAAATCGCCGCCGGCGAAGTTTTTCTCGTCGCCGGAGACGGAACGGGCCCGCCAGTTTCTCGACAAAGTGCTGTGAGGCGGGAAAAAGGAAAAAAGAGCGGGAACTGGTGAAAAGCGATTCTCAAGACCGGGACCGGCCGTATCATGCCGGGTCCCTTTTTGTTTTGCGGTTTGATTTTTCCGGCTTGTCCCGCCGTTTTTCCCGGTCCGTGGAAGACATATGACGGGAAGCATCGCTATAATGGTTGGTGTCATGATAAAAAGTTGATGGTGAGCCGCATCATGGTACCGTTCTGGCGCAGGCCGAAAAGACTGTCGCTGATGATTCCGCTTGTTTATTTTCTGGTGATCGTTCTGACCGTTTCGTGCAGCTCCGTCATCCTTCACCGGATCGTCTGGCATTCGGCGCAAACCAAAATCAACGAAGCCGCCCTGCAGACCGTTTCCTCCATCGAGACCAACGTCCGTCTGCTGGTGGACAACGTCAACAACTATTCCAAAATGATCGTCTCGGATGCCAATCTGCAGCGTTTGCTGCGGCTTGGCGATTTGTATGCCGACATCGACACGCAGTCGAGAGTCGGACGGGATTTGCACAACCTGATCCAGACGTTTCCGAACATCGATTCCGTCTTTGTGTTCGACCGTTCCGGCAACTGGTTTTCCGTCGGTTCGCTGCAGCCGCCGGCGTTTGCGGAAACCCGGGTTGAAAGGGCGTCCTGGTACGGCGAGGCCGTCAGGCGGCAGGGAAAATATCTGTTGCGGCTGAACGGCGACGGAGCGTTTGCCGACGACCGGGGCGGGAACTTTGTATCGTTCATTCGCCTGATCCGGGACATTGATGACACGTCCCCCCTCGGCGTCCTGGCGATCAACATTCCGGAGAGCGCCTTTGCGGAGGCCTATTCCATGGACGGCTCCGGCGGCCGGCTGTTTGCCATCCTCGATGAACGGCATCGGCCGATCACGGCCAATGCGGCGGAAGAACGCCATGCCGTCGTGCTGGATGATCTGACGGCCCATTTTGCGGACATGGTGGAGCCTGTTTCCGACACGGACTCCTCGGGTTTCTTTTCCATGGCATACGACGGCCGCGAATATACCGTGTCCTGGAAAGTGAACGGGGAGACCGGCTGGACGTTTCTGAGCGTGACGCCGAACCAGACCCTGAATGAGGAACAGTCGACGCTCGTCCTGTTCGCGTTGGTCCTGCTCGCCGTCAACGGCATCGTGTTTTACGTCAGTTCCATCATCATTTCCAGAAACGTGCTCAATCCGATCAACCAGCTGCTGACGGCCATGGACAGCGCGGGAAACGAAACGTTCGTCAAAATGGATACGGCGCCGAACAACGAAGAATTCAGGCGGTTGTTCGCCGGATACAACCGGATGATCGACCAAATCCGGCAATTGCTGAAACGGACGATCGATGAGCAGAACATGCTCCGCAAAGCCGAACTGAACATGCTGCAGGCCCAGATCAAACCGCATTTCCTGTACAACACCCTGGATTCCATCTCTTCCCTGGCCATGTCCGGCTTGAACGATCAAGTGTGCGACATGCTGGAGGCGCTGGGCAACTACTACCGGCTGAGCGTCAGCAAGGGGCGGGAAGTCATCACCGTCGGCGAAGAAATCGAGATGGTGCGAAACTACCTGCACATTCAAAAAGTCCGCTACCGCGATCTGTTCGAAGTGGAATATGACATTGACGAGCATTGCCTGCAGGTGCCAATCTTGAAGCTGGTGCTCCAGCCGCTGGCGGAAAATGCATTGTATCACGGCATCCGAAACATGGGCGACAAAGGGACGATCAAAATCAGCGCCCGCCGCCGGGACGGCTGGCTGCAGCTGGCCGTCAGCGATGACGGCGTCGGCATGCCGCCGGAGAAGATCCGGCAGGTGCTGGAAAGCGGCGGAAACGGCAAAGCGGACGGCTTCGGCCTGAAGGGAACGATGGAAAGACTGCGGATCCATTACAACGGAACAAACGAATTCCGCATCGACAGCGAACCGGGAAAAGGGACGACCGTCACCATTTTGATCCCCGCGGGAGAAGATGGCGCATGGAAACGTTGAAAGTGCTGATCGTGGACGACGAGTATCTGATCCGGAATCTGATCCGCATGAGCATCGACTGGGAAAAGCACGGTTTTGCCATTGCGGGTGAAGCGGCGAGCGCGCTGGAGGCGCTCGATCTGGTGGAAGAATTGCAGCCGGACGTCATCTTTACGGACATCTGCATGCCGCACATGGACGGAATCGCTTTCAGCAGCCGGGTGCTCGAATCGCATCCCGACGTGAAGATCGTCATCGTGACGGGCCATGACGAATTTGAATATGCGCAAAAAAGCATCAAGATCGGCGTGTCCGACTTTATCCTGAAACCGATCCGCGGCGCGGAACTGGCGGGCGTGGCGGACAGGCTGAAACGGCAGATCGCCGGGGAGCGGGCCCGTGACGAACAGTTGGAAACGCTGAAAAAAGAATTGGAACGGAACTTGCCCGTGCTTCGGGAAAAATTCGTGGCCCGCTGGCTGGAAGGCCACATCGCCGGCGAAGAGCTGGACGAAAAGTGGCGCTATTACAACATGCCGGAAGCGATCCGGGACGGGAACGTGCAGGTCGCCGTCATGGAAGTGATGCCGGCGGCGGACAGAACGGAAGAGCAGCTTCTGCTGCTGGAAATGAAGTGCAGAAACCGGACGGAGGCGTTCTTCCGCAGCGATGAGCGCATGATGATCCTGTCCGACGCCAAAAACCGCATCGTCATGCTGGCCATGAATCGGGACGGCCATTTGCCGCACGATTGCGAAAGGCTGAAAACCGTTTTGGCCAAAACGTTCGATTGCGAGGTCAACATCGGCGTCGGACGGAAGCACGAACGGCCGGACCGCGTGCCCGAATCCTACCGGGAAGCGTGCCGCGCCCTCCGCTACAAAGTGCTGTTCGGCAAAAATCAGGTCATTTGCCATGACGACGTGATGGTCGACGGGGAACAGCCCTATCATCCCAATCCGGATCTGCTCCAGCAATTGAAATTTTTCATCAGCGTCGGTTCGGCGGATCGTGCCGCGGAGCTGCTCCGGCACATCTTTGCCGTGCCGTTTTCCGACGAATACCAGGTTCGGCTGGCGGCCATGGATGTCCTCACCCAAAGCATGCATGCCGCCATCGAGCAGCAGATTGACGGAGAACTCGTGTTCAGGCAGGACACGCTGACGGCGATCCTGACCGCCGACAATTTGCCCGAAATCCAGCGGCGGATGGAAGCGTTCGTGCGGTTTTTGGCCGAACGGATCGACGACAGCCTGCGGGGGAAGAAAGAGGACTTGATCAGCCGCGTGAAGGCGTACCTTGAAGAAAACATCGGGAATCCGGATCTCGGGCTTCAATCCGTGGCTGAAACGTTTTATGTCAGCCCGGGCCATCTCGGCCGGCTGATGAAGCAGGAAACCGGCATGACCTTTGTGGCGTATCTGACGAATCTGCGGATCCGGAAGGCGGCCGCCCTGCTCCGCGAGACCGATCTGCGGAGCTATCAGATCGGCGAGAAGGTCGGCATTCCCGATCCCCATTATTTCAGTCATGTGTTCAAAAAGATGACCGGCATGTCCGTCAGCGAATACCGGGAGCAGATTGCCCGCAAAGAATGGAAAAAAGTGGATGTTTGAAATTTGCAACATCATGCCGGAATCCTGCATGGGCTTTCAGCCGGGGCGATTTTACAATGAAAACGAATTCTTGAACTGAACAAAGGGGAGGTACGATTCATGAAAGCGCTGCGAAAGAACGTTTTGCTGGCGGCGCTGGCCCTCGTGCTGGCCGTCGGTCTGGCGGCGTGCGGAAACGGAGCAGAGGGCGGCGACGCGACGACCCCGGACGGAAATGCAGGAGGGGCGTCCTCTGACAACAAGAACGTCAAAACGATCGAATTGACGCTCTGGGACCAATCGGTGGGGGCCACGGACCCGTCGGCCAAACTGATTCCGGAAATCGTCGACGAGTGGAACAAGGCGAACCCCCATATCCAGGTGAAGCGGACGGGGACGTCGGGTGAACAGTACAAGACGAAAATCAAGACGGCCCTCGCCGCCAACGAAGCGCCGGACATCTTCTACGGCATGGGCGGCGGCAGCTTCATGCAGCCGTACATCGAAAACGGCAACGTCCTCGACATCACGTCTTACGTGACGGACGACGTCAAGGCCAGAATCAAGCCCGGTGTGCTTGAAACGCTGGAGTACGAAGGGAAACTGTACACGCTGCCCGTCTATACCCACATCGCCAACCTGTACATCAATACGGAACTGTTCGAAAAGGCGGGCGCCTCCATTCCGACCACCTACACGGAACTGCTCGATGCCGTCCAAAAGCTGCGGGCCGCGGGCATCACGCCGGCCGTCGTCGGAGAAAAGGACCGCTGGCCGGGCATGTACTGGTTCAACATCATCGCCATGCGGCAGGCCGGTTATGACGCGGTGGTGGAAGCCTTCCACGACCCGTCCAAATGGAATTCGCCCGATATCATCGAAGCCGCGAGAAAATTGCAGGAGCTGGCCAAGGCGGGCATGTTCAACGACAGCATGTTCAGCATGAGCTATGAAGAGATGCTCGGCGCCTACAACGCGGGCAATGCCGCGATGATGTTCCAGGCCAACTGGGTCAATGCCGGCATCGAAGATCCGTCTTCGGCCACCAGCGGCAAAGTGGTCGTGGTGCCGTTCCCGGTCTTCGAGGACGGCAAGGGCACCGTGCATGAATTTCTGGGAGGCTCTTCCGACGGCTTTTACATCAGCGCGAACACGAAGCATCCGGATGAGGCGTATCAGTTCCTGCTGTACCTCAGCGAGCAGCTGGGCACCCGCGGATTCCTCGCCGGTGCGGGGCTGCCGACCTGGAGCACGGAAGGGTTGGACACGTCGAGCCTTTCCCAGCTTGATCTGACGTTCGCCGAGCTGATGGACACGGCGGAAGCGTTCATCCCCTGGTGGGACAACGTCTTCCCGGCAAGTTCGGCGGATACCCACAAAAACCTGATCGCGCAACTTTTGGCCGGCGAAATCACTCCGGAACAATTCGCCGAACAGACGGCGCAATTGGAACCGACGGAACTGAATCTGTAATGAAAAGGACGGCCGCTGCGCCGGGGGGCATTCCGCCCTCCGGCGCATCCGGCCGCCTCTTTTGCCGGGAGGGTGCACATGGACAAAGTTTTTTCGAACAAAAGGGACATCGCCGTTTTCGTCGGTCCGACGCTTCTTCTGTTTGTTGCGATCGTGCTGGTTCCGATCTTCGTTTCCAGCTACTACAGCCTGCTGGACTGGAACGGCATCGGCAGGGGCGAATTCATCGGTCTGGACAACTACATTGAAATGTTCACGAGCTCCCGGGCGCTCAATTCGATGAAAAATTCGCTGCTGTTCGCCGCCGCTTCGGTCTTCCTCCAGCTGCCCGTCTCGCTGCTGCTTGCCCTGATTCTGGCTTCGTCCATCAAGGGCGAAGGCTTTTACCGGACGGTCTATTTCATCCCGGTTTTGATTTCGACCGTGGTCATTGCCCAGCTCTGGTCCAAAATTTACAACGCCGACTACGGAATGCTGAACACGTTGCTGAAAACCGTCGGGCTGCCCGAGCTGGCCAGAGACTGGCTGGGCCGGCGGGAAACCGCCCTGGTGGCTTCTTTCATTCCCATTCTGTGGCAGTACGTCGGATATCACATGCTGCTCATGTATGCGGGGGCCAAATCCATCCCGTCGGAAATCATCGAGGCGGCGAAGATCGACGGGGCTTCGCGCGTCCGGACGGCTCTGTCCGTCATCATCCCGCTGATGAAGCCGGTCCTCAAGGTCAGCCTGGTGTTTTCCGTCATCGGGGCGCTGAAAATTTTTGACCTGATTTACGTGCTGACCGGCGGCGGCCCCTTCTTTGTCACCGAGGTGCCCAGCACCCTGATGTACACGACCATTTTCGATACGTTCCGATACGGCTACGGAAGCGCCATCTCTGTTTTCATCATTGTGGAATGCCTGGTGTTCACCATCGTCATCAACAAACTATTCAGAACGGAATAGGAGTGGGAAGCATGCCAGCGGCAATATCGGAACGTCCCGGCCGTTCCCGTGCGGCGGGCACCGTCGGTTCGATCCTGTTGCAGATGTTCCTGATCCTGTTTGCCTTCGTGCAGATTTACCCGCTCGTCTGGCTCGCGTTCTTTTCATTGAAGGACAACAGCGAAATTTTCAGCGGCGAAGTGCTGGGGCCTCCGCGAAAATTTCTCTGGACGAACTACGCCAGAGCCCTGTCGGAGGGCAACGTGCTCACCTATTTCCTGAACAGCGTGCTGGTGACGGCGGCGACGATTGTGCTCGTCCTGATCCTTTCCGCCATGTCCGCCTACGCCATCGCCCGGATGAAATGGAAACTGAGCAATGCGACGATGACGCTGATCCTGCTGGGCATGATGGTGCCGATCCATTCCGCGCTGCTGCCGCTGTTCATGGTGCTGAGAAACCTGAACCTGCTGAATACGTACTGGGCGCTGATCATTCCCTACGTGGCCTTCGGTCTGCCGGTCGCCGTCTATATCATCGCCAGCTTTTTCAAAAGCGTTCCCCGCGAAATGGAAGAATCGGCGGTCATGGACGGATGCGGCGTTTACCGCGCGTTCTTCTTCATCATCCTGCCGCTTGTCCGGCCGGCCCTGGCCACCGTGGCGATCTTTACGTTCATTTCCGCCTGGAACGAGCTCATGTTTGCCGTCACCTTCATCAATGACACCGAGTACCAGACGCTGACGGTCGGCATGATGTCCATGGTCGGCACGTACATCACCCATTGGGGCGTGGTCGGCGCCGGGTTGATGATCGCCACGATTCCGACGATCATCATTTACCTTTTGCTCAACAAACAGGTCCAGCAAAGCATGATCGCGGGGGCCGTCAAGGGATGACGGCCGGCAGCGTCCGTTTTCCGATCCTTTCCTCCAAGGATGCAAAACACAAGACGGCAAAACGCAAAAAAGCGGGCGTGAACCCGCTTTTTTCGCCAAAATTGCATCATGCAGCCGAATCAGGCCTTTTCAGCTTTGCGGTTTGGCCACGTCGTGGTCCACGTACCGCTCGCCGTTCAGCTCGCTGATGACGTTGATGGCCACCTTGCCGCCGTCGCCGGCCGTGATGATGGCGTGCACGCTGACGCCCGCCACGGTGCCGCAGGCCCAGACGTTTTTCACGTTGGTGCGGCCGTCCTTGTCGACGTTCACGACCGTTTTGATGCGCGGCTCCGTGCCCGGTTTCGTTTCCACGCCCAGCTTTTCGGCCAGGTCCACGGACAGGCCCGTGGCCAGAATCAGGTGCTTCGCTTTGTACGTGGCGCCCGAGGCGGTTTTGACTTCGATGCCGTCCTCCGTCACGGCGGCGTCGACGGCCTCGTCTTTCACCAGTTCGGCGCCCAGCTTCTGGATCTGTCGCAGCCCGGTATCCACCAGATCCGGACCGTTGATGGCTTCGATGCCGTAGTAGTTTTCGAACCAGGCGCGGCGGGTCATCCCCTTGTCATGATCGATGACAACGGTTTTCTTGCCCGCCTTCGCGGTGAAGATGGCGGCGCTGGCTCCCGCAGGACCGGCTCCGACAATGGCGACGTCGTACACGTTGATCAACCTCCGCTTTTTGTTGTCCCAAGTCCTATTATCTTACTATCCGCATCGGAAAGCAATTCTTCCGGATGCAAAGCTTTCCGCCGGACCCTCTTGACTTTTTTCAAAAAATGCGGTAATAATAATCAATCAATCAATCCGGCCATGCAACCCAACAGGACGAAATTCGGTGACGGGAACGAGTAGGCGGAATGGGCCGATCTCCAGAGAGTTGGCCTTGCGGTGAAAGCCAACGGTCGGGCGTCCGCCGAATATCATCCCCGAGAAGGCTGCCGAACGATCGCCGGACCGGCGGTCCAGTAAGCAGACCCGGCTTCCCGCCGTTAACCGGGACCCGTATGATGGTACGGCGAATGAGGGCCGCTTCGGCTTGCCGCGCGTTTCGGCGCGGGCCGGGCGGAAGAAGGGTGGTAACGCGAGAGGCAATCTCGTCCCTTACGGGGCGGGATTTTTTGTTTGGATTCCGGACCTCTTGGGTCATACCGAACAAACGGGAGGAACCGTCATGCTGGCAAACCGAACCAAAACGAAATCCGATGTCGGCCTGGAAGACATCATCGTGGCGAGCCACGCGCTCAAGGACGCGGTCCGGCACACGCCGCTCGTGCGGGACGACGTCCTGTCGCAGCGCTACGGCTGCGACGTCTATCTGAAAAGGGAAGATCTGCAGGTCGTCCGGTCCTTCAAGATCCGCGGCGCCTACAATTTCATGCGGAATCTGGACGAAGCGGAGCGGGCGAGGGGGGTCGTCTGCGCCAGCGCGGGCAACCACGCCCAGGGTGTGGCCTGGTCCTGCCGGGCGATGCGGATTCGCGGAAAAATTTTCATGCCCACCACGACGCCGCGCCAGAAGGTGACCCAGGTGCAGCGGTTCGGCGGCGAATATGCGGAGATCGTGCTCACCGGCGACACGTTCGACGACACGCTGCGGGAAGCGCTGGATGCCTGCGAACGGGACGGCGCGAGCTTCATCCACCCGTTCGACCATCCGTGGGTGGTGGCCGGCCAGGGCACGATCGGACCGGAAATTTTGCAGGATCTGGACCGGCCGGCGGATTACGTGTTTGCGGCCGTGGGCGGCGGCGGCCTCATTTCCGGCCTCGGGGTGTACATCAAGCAGGTCCGGCCGGAAACGAAGCTGATCGGGGTCGAGCCGGAAGGCGCGGCGTCCATGAAGGCGGCGCTGGAGAAGGGCGGGGTCGTCACCCTGGAAAACATCGACCCGTTCGTGGACGGGGCGGCGGTCAGGCGGGCCGGCGAGCTGACGTACCGGATCGCGCGGGAAACGGTGGACGGCATCGCCGTCGTGCCCGAGGGGAAGGTGTGCACCGCCATCCTCGACATGTACAACGACAGCGCCATCGTCGTGGAGCCCGCCGGCGCGCTGCCGATCGCGGCCCTGGACCAATTCCGGGACGAGATCGCGGGCAAGACGGTCGTCTGCGTCGTCAGCGGCGGCAACAACGACATCGACCGGATGCCGGAAATCAAGGAAAAATCCCTCATCCATGAGGGATTGAAGCATTATTTCCTGATCAATTTTCCGCAGCGGGCGGGCGCCCTCCGGGAGTTTCTCGAGCATGTGCTCGGGCCGACGGACGACATCACGCGTTTCGAATACATCAAGAAGACGAACAGGGAAAGCGGCCCGGCGCTCGTCGGCATCGAGCTGAAAAACCGGGAGGACTACGGACCGCTCGTGGCCCGCATGAAGGCGCGGGGCGTGTCGTTCAGCGAAATCAACCGGGACTCCACCCTGTTCCATTACCTTGTGTGAACGACACCAGCTCTTTCCGGCGCGGACTCAATTCCGCCAGATGCCGAAGCGGAGGCGCGACACCCGGCCGTCTTCGCCGATTTCAAACACGAGATGCAGCCCGTTTTCCTCAATCCGCAGCCGTTTCCCCACAGGCCATTCCTCCCCGCATGAATCCGCGCGGACGGCGTTCATGCCGGATGTGAAAAAACCCGGCATCCCCGTCCGGGATGCCGGGCATGTCCGACCGGCTGGACGCTCGCTTCGGCGCGCCGAGCTGGACCCGTGCGGTTTCGATGTCCTTGATCGCCCGTTCGCGCGTGACGTTGCCCGCGATGCAGGCCGGCATGATTTCACCGAAGCGCTGGTGGAAGCTGTCCAGCGAATAGATGATGGCCAGTCCGCCCGTCTTCTATACCGTCCATTTCCCGGTCCGGCCGCGAAAATAGCGCATGATCCGGCGATACATCGTCTTGTCCTTCAGCCGCTTGAACAGCTTTTTGCTCGGCCGGAAATTCGCTTCGATGATCCACGGTTTGCCGCCGCGGTCGACGCCGATGTCGAAGCCGACGATGCGGAGCTTGCGGCAGCTTTTTTTCGTGACGAACAGCACGCCTTGGCCGCCCGAACCGCCGGTCGGCTTGACGACGACGCGCCGGTAGCGGTCGAGGAACGAATCGAGGGCTTCCCGGCTGAACGGCCGGGTGTCGGGCAGATGGGGGCGGATGCGCCCGCTTTCCGCGAGGATGCGGAATTTTTTGATTTTACTCCATCTGCAGGCCATGCCAGTTCACGTCTCCGTTCCTGAATATCGGCTTTTCCTCGACGCGGACGATCCGGTTGCGTTCGTCCACGAACACGACCCGGGAGACGAGCCGGCCGATCTCCTCTTCCGTGAACTGCCCCATGCTCAGAATGATGACCTGATCCCCCGGCTGAAACAGGTTGGCCGGCGGTCCGTTCAGGCAAACGGTCCCGGAGCCGGGCGCGGCGGGCACGGCGTACGTTTTCCAGCGGGCCGCGTTGCGGTAGCCGGTCACCTGCACGACCTCGTAGGGCAAAATCGCCGCCGCCCGCATCAGGTCCGCGTCGATGGTGACGCTGCCCGTGTAATGGAGATCGGCTTTGGTGACAGTGGCCCGGTGGATTTTTCCCTTGCACATGAGCCGTTCCATGATGGCTACCTCCCCGGGGATTTCGGCGGAGCGGCCGGGTTTCCGTTCCGCTGGCGATCTTGCGATGTTGAAAAACGCCGGCCGTGCACCCGGTTGCGAAAGCCGGCCGGCGAACCTTGGCGCCAAACCCCGCCATGGGATCGCCAAGCGGGGAAGGCGGTTTGCGAAAAGGGCACCCGCTTGTTTGGTCCCGGTCCCTCCTTTTTTTACGGTATTCCGCATTTTTCTCGGGTGCTTATGCCTTCGCCGTGTCTTTTTGCCCGCGGATGGATATGGTGAAATGAACGAGAACGACGGCAAGGAGGCGCTCTTGTGAACGTGGCCCTGACTTGCGCGGCGTGCGGGCGGCGAAAGGCATTTGCCCTGCGGCCGTCCCGCTGCGATTGCGGCGGCACGCTGCTTGTGGAGTACGATCTGGAAAAAGTGCGGCAAACGATGACCCGGGAAACCCTGCGCGAACGGACGTGGACCATGTGGCGGTACAGGGAACTTTTGCCGGTGGCGGACGAACGGAACATCGTGTCGCTGGGCGAAGGCGGCACCCCGCTCGTCCGTCTGCCGGAAGCGGAGCGGGCGCTCGGGCTTCTCGGGCTGTGGATCAAACGGGAAGAGCAGAATCCGACGGGCAGCTTCAAGGCGAGAGGCTTTTCCGTCGCGCTGTCCGTCGCCCGGGAACACGGCGTGGGCCGGGTGGCGGTCGGCTCCAACGGCAATGCCGCGTCGGCGCTGGCGGCCTATGCGGCGAAGGCCGGCATGGAGGCGTGGGCGTTCGTTCCCCGCGACGTGCCCGGGCTGATCGCGGAAGAATGCGTCCATTACGGCGCCAAAACGTATCTGGTGGACGGCTTCATTCACGATGCGGGCCGGATCGCGGAAGAAGGGGAACGGGAGGGCCTGTGGCACAACGTCGGGACGCTCAGGGAACCGGGGCGCGCCGAAGGGAAAAAAACGATGGGCCTGGAGGTGGCGGAACAGCTCGGCTGGCGGCTGCCCGACGCGATCATCTATCCGACCGGCGGCGGCTCGGGCATCATCGGCATGTGGAACGCTTTCCGCCAGCTCCGGGCGCTGGGGCTTGCCGCCGGTGACATGCCGCGGCTTGTCAGCGTGCAGGAAGAGGGCTGCACGCCGATCGTGGAAGCGCTGGCCGGGTCGGGCGAGCCGGAGGCGGCGGGAGAAAACCGGCTGAAGAGGGCGCGGGTGGCCGGACATGGGCATGACGCCGGCGCATCCGGCGTCACGGCCTCGCCAACGGGCATGCGGGTTCCCCTTCCGCCGGACCGGGACTTGATCGTCCGCATTTTGCGGGAAACGGGCGGAACGGCGCTCGCCGTCTCGCGGGAAGCGATCGGCGAAGCCGCCCGCGCCATGGGCCGGATGGGCATCTCGGCTTCCCCGGAAGGAGCCGCCGCCTGGGCCGGCATGCTGGAACTGTCCGCCCGGGGATGGCTGCGCCAGGGGGAGCGGGTCGTCGTGTTCAACACATGCCACGCCATGAAATACTGGCCCTGGCGGAGCGGCCGGACGCTCCCCGTCATCCGCTCCTTCGCGGATTTGCGCGACGGCGGGCAGCGGGGGTGATCCCGTGGCCAAATTCCACTATTACCGGGTGTTCCGGAAAGATCCCGTGCTCAGGCGGCACATGCCCGACACCGCCATCTGCACCCGGGGCTCGCTGGCGGCTTTCCTGGACCGATACGGGACGGTCTACATCAAGCCGAACGTCGGCGGGCGCGGCGAAGGCGTGGTGAAGGCGTGGCGGACGCCGGACGGCCGGATTCTCTATGTGGTGGAGAAAGGAACGCCCCTGGCCGCCCCGTCCGCCGCGGCGCTCTGGGACCGGCTCGGCCTGGGGGAGAAGCGGCACGTGGTGCAGCGCGCCCTCGATCTGGCCGAATACCGGGGCAGCAAGTACGACATCCGCGTCATGATGATCCGGGATGCCAAAGACCGGTGGCGTTTTGCCGGCATGCTGGCGAAGACGGCGGGGCCGGGCAGCATCGTCACCAACATCGCGCGGGGCCAAGGGGAAGTCGTGGAGGCCGGGGAGGCGCTGGCGGCGTCCCATGGCGCGCGGTGGCCGCTCATCCGGTCCCGGATCCTGCAGCTGGCCCGCAGGTGCAACCGGATGTTCGACCGGATTCGTTACGAGTGGCAGATGGGCTATGACTTTGCCGTCGACAAAGACGGCAAGGTGTGGCTGATCGAAGCGAATCCGGGCAATCCGTCGCACGCGCTGTTTGCCAAACTGCCGGACCCGGCGGCGTACCGGCGGATCAAGCGGGCGGTGCGGATCTGGCGGGCGGCGCACGGCCGGCGGGCGACCGGTGGCGGCGGCAAGGCCGGCGGCGCGCGCGGAAAGACGGGCGGCGCATGCCGCGCCGTGACCATCCGCGGACGTGCCGGGGAAAGAAGACGGACAGCCGGACGCTTTTTTGCTACAATGGGAACGTGATGGATTGACACCAAAGGAGCGGACGAGGAATGCCCATCCATTTTGAACCGGAAGAGCAGCTTTTTCATCTGCAGACGAAAGGGTCCAGCTACGCGTTCAAACTGGTGCACGGATACCCGGCGCATCTGTATTGGGGCCCGAGGCTCAGGCACGGACCGGGCATCGCGCAAATCCTGCAGCTTGCGGAACGGCCGAGCTTTTCGCCCAATCCGGTGCCGGAGGACAAACGCCTTTCCCTGGACACGCTGCCGCAGGAATATCCGCAATACGGCACCAGCGATTTCCGGCAGCCGGCGTTCCAGGTGGAGTGGCCGGACGGCACGCGAATCGCCGAACTGAAATATGCGGGCCACCGGGTGGAGAAAGGCAAACCGAAGCTCCCCGGGCTGCCGGCCGTGTATGCCGAGCCGGGCGATGCCGCGGAGACGCTCGTGCTGGAACTGGCCGATGAATCGGGTTTGCGCGCCGAACTGCTGTACACGGTGTTCGAAGATGCGGATGCCGTGATGCGGTCCGCGCGCCTCATCAACGGGACAAGCCTGCCGGTGAACGTGCTCCGGGCGATGAGCGCGACCGTCGATTTTCCCGACGACCGGTATGAATGGCTGTGCCTGAGCGGCGCCTGGGCGAGGGAACGCCATCTGTCCCGCCGCCCGATCGGCCCGGGCGGGACCCGGATCGAGAGCCGGCGGGGCGCAAGCGGCCATCAGCTCAACCCGTTCGCGGCGCTTCTGCGGCCGGGAGCGGACGAAGACAAAGGCGACGTGTACGGGTTCAGCCTCGTATACAGCGGAAACTTCCTGATCGAGGCGGAAGTGGACCAGTTCCGGACGACGCGGGTTGCCGCCGGCATCAACCCGTTCGAATTCCGCTGGCGGCTGGAACCGGGCGAGATGTTCCAGACGCCCGAGGCGGTGCTCGTGTATTCCGGCGAAGGACTGGGCGGCCTGTCGCGGACGTATCACCGGCTGTACCGCACGCGGCTTGCCCGCGGCGTGCACCGCGACCGCGAGCGGCCGGTGCTCGTGAACAACTGGGAGGCCACCTACTTCAACTTCAATGCGGAAAAACTCGAGGCGATTGCCGCGGCCGCCGCGGATCTGGGCATCGAGCTGTTCGTGCTGGACGACGGCTGGTTCGGCAAACGGGACAGCGACAACTGCTCCCTGGGCGACTGGCGGGTGGACGGGCGCAAACTGCCCGGCGGCCTCGACGACCTGGCGGCAAGGGTGAACCGGCTCGGCCTGCAATTCGGCCTGTGGGTGGAGCCGGAAATGGTGTCGCCGGACAGCGACCTGTACCGCGCCCATCCGGACTGGTGCCTGCACGTCCCCGGGCGCAGGCGGACGGAAGGCCGCAACCAGCTGGTGCTGGACCTGTCCCGGGCGGACGTGCGGGAGTACCTGTTCCGGACGCTCGCCGAGGTGTTTTCGAGCGCGCCGATCGCCTACGTGAAATGGGACATGAACCGCAACATGACGGAAGTGGCGTCGGCCCAACTGCCGCCGGAACGGCAGGGCGAAACGGCCCACCGCTACATGCTCGGCCTGTACGAGCTGCTGGAGCGGATCGTGACGGCGTTCCCCGGCATTTTGTTCGAAAGCTGCTCCGGCGGCGGCGGCCGGTTTGATCCGGGCATGCTGTATTACATGCCGCAGACGTGGACGAGCGACGACACCGATGCGGTGGAGCGCCTGAAAATCCAATACGGGACGAGCATCGTCTATCCGGCGAGCGCGATGGGCGCCCACGTGTCCGCCGTGCCGAATCACCAGGTCGGACGCATGACGAGCCTCGAGATGCGCGGGCTCGTGGCGATGGGCGGCAATTTCGGCTACGAGCTGGATTTGACCAAATTCACGGAAGAAGAGCGGGCCCAGGTGCGGCGGCAGGTGGCGCTGTACAAGGAAATTCGCGGACTCGTCCAGCAGGGGGACCTGTACCGGCTGAAAAGCCCGTTCGAAGGCAATGAAGCGGCCTGGATGTTCGTTTCGCCGGACAGGCGGGAGGCGGCGGTGTTCCACTTCCGCGTGCTGGCGGAGCCGAACGCGCCGCTCGGCCGTCTTGCCCTGCGCGGCCTTGATCCGCTGCGGGATTATGCCGTTACGCGGGTGGTGACGGCGGAAGGCGGCGCGGACGGCGACCGTCTGGCGGAGACGCCCGTCGGCGTGTTCGCCGGCGACCTGCTCATGCAGGCCGGGCTGCCCGCGGAAGGGTTCGCCGGCGACTTCGCCGGCGTGCTGTACCGCCTGCGCTCGGCGGATTGATGGACCGCGGACCGCGAATCGCAAGTCTTCGGCCGGGGCGGGGCTGTGTACTCGGATCCGGGTGTGCGCGGGAGTCGAGGCGGTTGAAAACCGGATGCTTTTGGGCGCCGTGTGCCCGTGGAATGCGGGCCAGGCGCCCGAAACCGGACCCGCCGGTGCCGCGGACGAGCGGCCGCGGCATGGACGCGCGGCCCCCGTTTCCTTATAATAAGGGGAAAAACGGAAAGAAGGCTCATCCCATGATCACGCACGTCGTCTGCTGGAAACTGAAAGACCGCAGCCGGGAGAACGCGGAACGGGTGCGGGAGAAGCTGCTCACGATGCAGGGGCGGCTGCCCATGCTGAAGTCGCTGGAAGTCGGGGTGGACGTCGTCCGCTCGGGCCGGTCCTTCGACGTGGTGCTGATCGCCCGGTTCGATTCGCTGGACGATCTGAACGCGTACCAGGTGCATCCCTACCATCAGGAAATCGCCGCCTTCATGGGCACGGTGGTGAACCAGGCGGTGGCGGTGGATTTCGAAGGGTGAACCGGGCATGACCCGGAGGATGACCCCGGGATGACGGGGGCTCAGTTCCTTTTTCATGCTCCAATTCCGAGGGGACGGGTGAAACCGATGTCCAAAGTGTTCGGATTCGGACTTCTGTGGTGGCTGACGGGGAATCCGTTCGCGGCCCTTCTGATTTTGCTGGTCATCCTGTACGTGCTGGAACGGCGGTTCGTCGGACTTTCGCCGAGCCTGGCCCGGCCCGTCCGCATCCGCCGCCGCCTGCGCAAAATCCGCCAGGAATTGGCGCTGAACCCGCACAACAATTCGCTGAAGTCCGAAGCGGCCCGCCTCCTGATCGAAATGAAGCGGTACGGGGAAGCCAAGCAACTCCTGGACGACGCGCTGAAGCAGGTGGACGATTCCGCCGAACTGCGCGTCGACGCGGCCATCTGCCGACTGAAGCTCGGGGAACTGCCGGAAGGCGAGGCGCTGATGATGGAAGCGCTGGAGATGAACCCGCGGGTGCGCTACGGGGAACCGTACCTGCGGCTGGCCGAGGCGTTTGCGGACCGCGACCGGGAGAAGGCGCTCGGCTACCTGCAGACGTTCAGCGGCCTGCAGTCTTCCTCCTGCGAGGCGTATTACCGGCTCGGCGTCCTGCTGGAGAAGACGGGCAAACCGGACGAGGCGAAAAAGGCCTTCCGCGAAGCGCTGGTTACATACCGCTCCCTGCCCCGCTACAAAAAACGCTCGGAACGCCGCTGGGCGCTTCTGGCCCGGCTGAAAGGCTGACAAGGCCGGATTTTCGCACAGTGCTCCAGGCGGCCCGTCCAGGCCGCGCCATCCTCCATCCATCGTCCAAAAGGAAACGGGTGAACGCATGGACAGCGCAACTCGCGAAGCATTGGTCATTCTGCTGGTGATCGTTTTGACATTTGCCGTCACGGTTGCTTCCTTGCGCCGCAAGGCGAAACGGAACAAGACGCGGGACGGGGAGCGGAAATGAACGCCGTCAGCCGGAGGGATCGCCATGTACGGACCGGATCTGGATCGCATTGAGCGGCGTCTTTCGTTTTTGCGGGAGCTTGGCAACGCTGCGGATCGCATCCGGGCGGCGGAACGGGCCGGAACCGATCCGGTCGTGGTCCGGCTGGCCGCGGAACGGGCCGTCCATGTGGCGGCGGAATGCGTGACGGACGTCGGCAGCGATCTGCTCGATTGGTTCATCATGCGGGATGCGGCGAGCTACGAAGACATCGTGGACATTTTGCACCAGGAAGGCCTGTTTGCGGACGATCTGCACGGATTTTTGCGGGAACTGGCGCTTCTGCGCAAACCCCTCGTGCAGCACTATGACCGGACCGACGGAGAAAAAACGGCCCGCCTGGCCGGCGGACTGCCGGAAAAACTGCCGGCTTTCATCGAGGCGGTGCGGCGATTCGTGGCGAAGGAAACGGGCATTTTCCATCCGGACGGAAGAAACTTATGAAACATAAACGTTTCATAATTTACGAATCCCCCGATTTGCGATATGATGAATAAAAGCAAATCCCGGGGTGAAACACCGCATGTTTGCCATTGAAAACCAGTCCACGCGGGCGCAGCTTCTCCATATGCTCAAAGTGTCCGGACCGCTCATGGTCAGCGAGATGGCCGGCCGCCTCGGCATCACGGAAATGGCCGTCCGGCGCCATCTCAGCGCGATGGAGCGGGACGGACTGGTGGGCACCACGCTGGTCCGGCAGGCGATGGGCCGGCCGTCCCATGCGTATTCGCTGACGGAGAAGGCGCAAGGGCTTTTTCCGAGCAATTATCACGTTCTGGCGCTGGATCTATTGGAGGAACTGGAAGCCGAGCTGAATGATTCGGGAGCCGTGAAGCGGATTTTCGACCGGCGCAGGGTCAAACTCGTCCGGCGTTACCGGGATCGCATGCCGGACGGGGATTTGCGAGAGAAGGTCCGTTCGCTGGCGGAAATCCAGAACGAATCCGGCTACATGGCGGATTGGGCGGCCGGCTCCGGGGAAGCGGAAGGCGCGTTCATCCTGGACGAATACAACTGCCCCATCGCGCAGGTGGCCGGGCGGTACGGACACGCCTGCCGGAGCGAGCTGGAGCTGTTCCGCGAACTGTTGGACGCGGACGTGGAGCGGGTCGAGTGCATCGCCGAGAACGGCCGCCGCTGCCGCTACCTGATCCGGGAACGGGACCGGGAGCGGCACGGGGATCCGGAAAACTGACGAACGGTGACGGACGGGAAACGGTGCGTTCGGCATCGTTTTTTTTCACGCCTCGTTGCACCCTGATGTTGCCTTCCTTGTCGCAGCGGATCGGCGGCGCGATCTTCAGGCGCGAAAAATGGTTTTTGTGTGTCAAAGGCCGTGTGATATACTTATAATGTAATGAAAACTGGGCGTTTGTTCCCGTACCGGAACATGCTGGGAGAGGTGGAATTCGTGGAGTGGCTGGTGCCCGTCAGTGTGGCGGCCATTGCCGTCGCCTTCGTCGTGCTGGCGGTTTATGCCGTCATGGCGCTGCGGTCGGTCAAACGATCGCTGGAGCAAGCCAACCGGACGCTGGCAGATGTCGGGGAACGCATGGAGGACATTTCCCGGGAAACAATAAAACTGCTGGACGCGACAAACCGGCTGACGGAAGACGTCAACGGCAAGCTGAAGCGGATCGACGGTCTGTTTCATTCCATCGAACACGTCGGCGAAGCGGTGCAGCAAGTGACCGCATCCGTGAAGCAAGTCTCCGCCACGGTCTCCCGCACGTTCACCGGCAGCGTGGAAAGGAGTCTGCAGCACAGCCAGCCCAAAATCGACACGGCCCTGCAGGTGGCCCATGCCGTGATCGATCTTTGGAAAAAAATCAGCAGTTTGCGGAGCGGATCCGGGAAGGATTCCGCCAATGGGAAGGGAGCGTGAAAGGAGATGTCGGAAAACAACATGAACGGCAAAGACTTTCTTCTTGGCGTGGTGGTCGGCGGCATCATCGGCGCGGCGACGGCGCTGCTATTGGCGCCCAAAACCGGCAGCGAGCTGCGCGCCGATCTGAGACAGACGGCGGACGCGGTCACGAGCCGCACACAGGAGCTGGCGCACCAAATCGGCGAGCGCAGCCAGCAGATCGCCCGCACGGTGAGCGCCCAGACGTCGGAACTCGTGGGCAGGGCGAAGGAATTGGCCAGCACGGTGGCGGAAGAAGTGAAAAGCTGGCGCGAACCCCGCGACAGCCAGCCCGCCCTCGAAACGGAAGGGGAAGACGAACAGGCCGGCCAGGTTTGACCGGCTCATGGACGTTGGCGATGGCAGGTCCATGCCGATGGCATGGGTCTGTTTTTTTGTCTGAAATTGCCGTCAATCCGTCCAGGCCTCCCTGAAACCTCCCGGTCGCCAGCATGCCCTGAATCTGATAGAATGGGCGTAGCTTGATCAAAAAGGGAGGACGAGCATGCGCTTCAGGGCGTTTTTGCTGGAACACGGATTGGCGCTGGCCTGGGCGATATCCCTGACGGCGACCCTCGGCAGTCTGTATTTCTCGGAAGTGATGGGATACATACCGTGCAACCTGTGCTGGTACCAGCGCATCACCATGTATCCGATGGTCGTGCTGCTCGGGATCGCCGCCGCCAAAAAGGACTACGGCATCGCCAGGTACGCCGTGCCCGTGCTGCTGGTTGGGCTCTCCATTTCGATTTATCACAACCTGATGGAAAAGACGGACTGGTTTGAAGGCGGAAGACGCGCCTGCGGCCTTGTGCCCTGCGACGCGGAGTACATCAACTGGTTCGGGTTCGTGACGATTCCGTTCCTGTCGCTGACGGCCCACGTGCTGGTGACGCTCCTCCTCTTCGCCGTGTCCCGGGCTGCCCGGACGGCCCGCTGAGGTGGTTCCGGCACGGTCCGGGCCTGCGCGGGACCCCCGGCCGCGATGGGCGAACGGTTCAGTACAACAAGCGATGGCATTTCATATTCTAAGCAGTAAAATCAATCAATCCTTTCAGGAAGCGGTGGAACCGTGCAACAAGCAATCGCAATCTTGGATTCGGGCGTCGGCGGACTGACGGTGGTCAAGGAAGTGATGCGGCAGCTGCCGCGGGAAAAAATCCTGTTCTTCGGCGATTCCGGCCGCGCGCCCTACGGGCCGCGGCCGGCGGAAGAAGTGCGCGCCTTCGCGAAGCAGATCGTTACGTACTTGATGCGGTTCAATCCGAAAATGATCGTCATCGCCTGCAACACGGCGGCCGCGGTGGCGCTCCATGACATTCAGGAAATGGTCGACATTCCGGTGATCGGCGTCATCCACCCCGGCGCCAGGGCGGTGATCAAGGCGACGAAGACCGGCGTCATCGGCGTCATCGGCACCGTCGGCACCATCAACAGCGGCGCCTACGAAAAGGCGCTGTCCATCATCTCGCCCCATCTGAAGCTGTACAGCCTGGCCTGTCCCAAATTCGTGCCCCTGGTGGAAAAAGGGCTGTACAAAGACGAATCGGCCATCGAAACGGTGCGGGAGTCGCTGGAACCGATCGTGAAGGCCGACCCGCGCATGGACAGTCTGATTCTCGGGTGCACCCACTATCCGTTTCTCGCGCCGCTCATTTCCAAGGTCATGGGCCCGGGGGTGACGCTGATCAACTCCGCCGAAGAAACGGCGCGGGAAGTCAGTGCGCTGTTGTATCACAAAGGGCTGCTGGAAAAAGATTCGACGCAGCCGGAACACCAGTTCATGTGCAGCGGGGATCCGGAACTGTTCCGCAAAATCGCCCGGGAGTGGCTGGAAATGGACGTCGAGGTCACCCGCGTCTCGCTGGACGTGCCGCTGGAAGTCAACCAGCTTCGGCAGTAACCGGTCTTCCATTCAGCCCCTGCGGCCATTTTGCGTTCTGGCTGCAAAATGCCGCAGTTTCCGATCCGCTCCTGTTGCAAAAGCCGCATGAAAAATTGATGCGTTCATGCCGCATTGGACCCGCCGGAAAAATTCGTTTCGTTCCTGCCGAATGGGATAAGTCCCTCCGGTCATACAGTAGCAAGAGAGCGTCGGCTTGCCGGATGATCGGAGGGATTTTGTCATGGCATGGAGCGACCGGCTGGAAGGCGGCTACGACCATGCGAAGCTGGAGGACGATCTGCGCCGCCTGGCGGAGACGTATGCTTTCGTGCGGCTCGAGCGCATCGGATTCAGCGTGCTCGGCAAACCGATTCTGGCCGCGGTGATCGGCAACGGACCGGCCAGGGTGCACGTGAACGCGGCCATGCATGCCAACGAGTGGATCACGGCGCCGCTTCTGGTTGCTTTTTTGGAGGATTATGCGAAATCGGTGATAAAAGGCGACCTGCTCTGCGGGAAAACCGGCGCGGAACTGGCCCGCTCGGCCACGCTCCATGCGGTCCCGATGGTCAACCCGGACGGCGTGGAGCTGGTGCTCCGCGGCGCCGGCCCGCACCATCCCCGCCGCGCCGAGGTGCTGGCGATGAACGGGGAGAAGGAGGATTTTTCCGGCTGGAAAGCCAACGTCCGCGGCGTCGACCTGAACGACCAGTTTCCGGCATTCTGGCAAAAGGAAAAGGAGCGGCGCCAGGTGGAGGCGCCGGGCCCCCGGGATTATCCGGGGGCGGCGCCGCTCAGCGAGCCGGAAGCGAAAGCCCTGGCGCGGTGCGTCCGCCTTCACCGGTTCCATCTCGTGGTCGCACTCCATACCCAGGGCCGGGAAATCTACTGGAACTACCGGAATATGGAACCGCCGGAGGCGGAGGCGATCGCCGCGGCGATGGGGGAGGCGAGCGGCCTGAAGCCGGTCCGGCTGGAGGACAGCGACGCCGGCTTCAAGGACTGGTTCATCGCCGAGTTTCGCCGGCCGGGATTCACCGTGGAGCTCGGCTGCGGGGAAAACCCGCTGCCCGCTTCCCAGTTTCCGTCGCTGTACCAGGAACTGTTGCCGGTGCTGGAAACGGCGCTCACCGCTGCCGCCGGGCGAAAATGACGGGAAGGGGAAAACGGGAAAGGGCGGTCCCTTGCTTTCGGAACCGGGCCTGTGGACTTGGCCGGATTTTTTTCTTAGAATAGGGAAGATCCTTTTTTTGATGGAGCGTGGACAAGTTCATGAGATGCAAAATTACCCGCAATGCCGCCAAAGTTCTGAAACGCGAGCTGGAGAAGGAAGAAAACGCCGGGCTTCTGCTCAGGGTGTACGTGACCCGCGTGCACGGCGATCATGCCCACTACGGCCTCCGGCTGGACGAGCAGAAGGAAGATGACGTGCGGGTGCAGACGGACAAGGGCATCGACGTGCTGATGACGAAAGGCGACGAGTGGCTGGACGGCGTGAAGATCGACTATCTGTATTTTCCGGAGGAAGGGTTCGTCATCACCAACCCGTCCAAAGGCCACCACGGTTACCATTGAGGCGGTCGCGCCGGATCGCGGGAGGGCTGGAGGTTGGCCAACGTCATCCAGGTTTGCGACAAATGCCGGCACATCCGGCTGAAAGCGACCGTCGCCAGGCTGAGAAAACTGGTGCCCGACGCGGACATCCGGATCGGATGCAAAAACTACTGCGGACCGTGCGCCAAGTATCCGTTCATCTTCATCAACGGGCGCTACGTGAAAGGCGGGACGGAAGACGAGGTCATCGAGAAGGCGCTGCAATATGTCAAATGAGGCGGGCGGCCGGTGATGCGGCCGGCTGGATCGGGATGAAACATTTTACAAATGGAAAGAAACAAATCCAGGCCATGATTCGTCAAATTGTTGCGCGGTTTGTTGCGCCGCAAGTTCATCCGGCAGACTTGACGTTTTCGGGAGGAAGGGCATGAACAAGAGAAAGAATCACGCGCGGCTTTTTTTGATGCTGCTGCCGGTCCTGCTGGTTGCGGGAATGACGGGATGCACGGCCGAAGAAACGCAGGACGCCGGCCAGCCGGCCTCGGGCGTTGCGGAACCCCCGCCGCCGGCGGAGCGCGCGGAAGCCGGTCAGGCAGCGGAAGAACCTCCGGAGCACAAAGCCGACGAGCCGTCCGGCGAAGCGGCGGAAGAACCGGCTTCCGGCGGACGGGACGCGGGAGGCGAACCGTCGGTCTTTTCCCTGAAAATCGGGGACGCCGTGATCTCGATCGGCGACTGGGACGACAAGGTCGATCTGGAAGCCATTCTGGGGCCGCCGTCGGAAGAGGAGGTCATCCGGCTCGAAAACGCGGACACCCATACGGGTTCGTTTCTCAAAAAGCTGAAATACGACGGGCTCGAGATCGATCTGTTTTCTCCGAGCGACAACGGGAAGACGTTCTGGATTCTGGAGATGCGGGTGTCCAAAGAAGGGATCCCCACCGCCGCGGGCATCGGAATCGGCTCGACGCTGGACGAAGCGCTGGAGGCCTACCCCGGAATGGAGAGCGTATCGAACATCCGCGACGACGATCAGGTCTACCGGCTTTACAGCCATTCGCAATACGAATACGTCGAGGTCGTGGTCCGGGACGGCGTGGTGAAGGCCCTCAACGTGGCGGGATCGCTGTAGGGGATCGCCGGCTGCAAGAAAGGCCGCGCATAACCGGCGGCAAAAAATGGCGGACGGAAACGCCATCGTTTCCGTCCGCCTTTTTTTTGCCCGCGGGCCGTCCGTCTCCGGTTCCATCGGACAGGGGGCCGTCCGGCCCTTTTCGGATGTCAGTTCCCTTTCGGCATGCGCAGGACGCCGATTTCCGTCAGGTCCTCCAGGGCGCTGGCTTTGACCATCGCATCCGAAACGGTGTACAGCACGTCGCCGATGTACAGGATGCGGCGGATGAACCGGTCGCCGCTCCCGGCTTCCGGCATGCCGGCTTCGTCCAGATGGGTGATGCGGCCGCGCGGCACGAATCCCCGCTCCGGATCCACCGTGTACACGCAGGCGCCCTGGAACGAGAAGACGCCGTACGCCGGGACGGCCTCTTCGGGCCTGCGCGGGGGCGTTCCGCTCTGATGCGCGTTCGGCACTTCATGCAGATTCACCGGGAAAGCGAGCAGGCCGCCTTTCTCGCGGGCGAACAAGAGCGCCTTGTGGTTCTCCAGAAGTTCCGAATGGGTGCCGCGGTCCCCGATGTATTCGACGTGCTTTTCCACCGGACGTTGCACGTCGGACACGTCGAACAGCGCAACCTTCATGCCCAGGTCGTAGGCGTCCGAGCCGATCACGTTGCCGTTTTCGTCTTTCCACACCGTTTCCTTCGCGTCCTTGCCGAAGCCGATCAGATGATTTTCGTCGTACGGGTGCAGGTAGCCGCTGTAGCCGGGAATTTTCAGGGCGCCGAGCACTTTCGGCGAAGCCGGATCGGACAGGTCGATGGCAAACAGCGGATCCACCGTGCGGAACGTGACCATGTAGGCGCGCCGGCCCATGAAACGGACGGCGTAAATCCGCTCGCCCGGCGCGATGTCCGTCACCCGGCCGACTTGTTCCAGCTTGTCGTTCAGGACGAACAGATGGTTTTTCCACTGCCGGCCGTTCGCCCGCCAAGACACGCCGGTCGTCGTCGCGATCCGGAAATGGCCGTCGTATTCATCCATCGAAAACGGGTTCAGCACGGTGCCCGGAACGCTGCCTTTCGCGCGGTATGCCGTCCTGCCCGGCAGCAGGGCGAATTTGTAGACGTCCGTCACGTATTCCGCCGGACCCGGCGGCGTCCCTGCATCGGCTTCCCCGTCTTTCCCGGCTCCCCCGTCTTTCGGCCGGTCCGCTTTTTCGAGGCGGCGGACGACGGTGTACAAATGGTCCTGCGATGCGTACACGATCTCTGCGGAACCGAGATACGCCTTGACGTCCATGGCGTCGTCCGACGCCAGGTTGACGGCTCCGATCAGCAGCATGTTCGGCTCGATGAAGTCCGGAAAATACCGGATGCGTTCCGGCGGAACCGGCGAAAGCCCGGCACCGTCGGCCCCCTTGCCGTCTTCGGACGCTCTGCGGCCGTCCGGGCCGATGACAACGTCCCGCACGAGCGGCAGCGCCGATTCGGGCGGCGCGTCGTTTTCCGGCATGCGGAAGACGTCCAGGGATTTGTTGCTGACCAGATAGAGGCTGTCGCCGATTTTGCGGGATGAAAGGTACCGGCCTTCCAGATCAAGCACGCGGACGAGCCTGGGCGACGCCATGTCGCTTGTGTCGTACACGAAGGCTTTCGTGAAGGCTTTCACCTGCATCGTCCCGGCGGGCCGGACGGGCCATGCGTCGCCGCCGGGCGGCATGACGGTGATGTCCCGCGAAAATTCCACGACGGCTTTCTTTCGTGCCGCATTGGCATTGCCGGGCGTTTCCGCGGTTGTCTCCGCGGCGGTTTCCGGCGCGCCGTCCGCCGGCGGCGGTTTCGTTCCGCCGTCGTCCATCGGGCGAATCCGGCCGTCCTCCATCGGCCGGACAGGGCCGTCCGTTTGCCACGACAGGCCGATGACGACCAGCCGTCCGGGTTCGGCGTACAGTTCCGCGGGCGAAAAATGGCTTTCGAAGGGAATGTCGGCGACGACCTTCATGTCGCCGGCGGGGACGGCCCGGATGATGACGACGCGGCCGCCGGTTGCGAGATACAAATGCGTGCCGTCCGTCTTGACCAGATCCGCCTCGTCCACGCCGGCCGTTTGGACGTTCGTCCGCGAATGGCCGCTCCCGCCGGTTTTGGCGGCGATAAAGCCGGCGGCGGCCGCCGTCGGGGCCTGTACCGGGGTTCCGTTTTGGTCGATCACCGCGATCCGGACGGAGCCCATTTGGGGAAAAAGGACGTCTTCGGCCGTGCGCGCTGCTTCTGTCAGCAGCTCCCGCAGACGTTCGATGGAGCCGACAACGGGCAGATCGGCCGGTTCCGGCTCATGGCCGGACTGATCCGTCCCCTGCCCGCCGGCGTGATGCCAACCGGATTGGATCCCCGCGCCGTCCCCGGGGGAACCGGCCGGGCCGGAGCCGGCCGGCCATGCGTCCGCAAGCGGGAGGACCCGGTCTTGTCCGCCCGGCGCATAGTCCGCGGGCGGACGGGCCTCCAGGGCGTTCAGCGTCTGCGCCGGAGGAACCGCGGCCAGCACCGGCACCGCCGACAGGATGACGGCCACGGCCAGGCGGATGCGTTTTCCGTCCATGCGAAAGACCTCCTTGTTTTCTTCGAAACGTCCGTTCCGTTGTCGCCATGATGTTTTCGCCACGATGTGATGCACGGGGTTGATGGGTGTTTCCTTTTTTCACCGTTTGCGGAAAATTTGACGCCCGGGCGGGGCCAAATGTTGCGCGGGGCTGTGGACAATCCCGGTTTCCGGGCCGGCGAACGCCGTGCTCCCCGTGCGATAACGTGATACAATGGCATTCGGAGGTACGGCCGAATGGACATGGAACGAGCGGCGCGTTACGTGGACGCGCTGTATGAGAGGGATGAATTGCTCGAGCGGGTGGAGGCCGGCATCCGGGCGCTAGGCATGCCGGACATTTCGGTGGCGAAGGGCGCGGGCAGGCTGCTGACGCTTCTTGCGGGCCTGTCCGGGGCGAAGCGGGCGCTCGAAATCGGGACGCTGGGCGGATACAGCGCCATCTGCATCGCGCGCGGGCTGCCGGAGGACGGGCATCTGACAACGCTGGAGCTGAATCCGGACTTCGCCAGGGCGGCCCGCGATCATTTTCGCATGGCGGGACTCGAAGCGAAAGTGACGGTGCGGGTCGGGGACGCCCGGGCGAGTCTCGCCGAACTGGCGGAAGAAGGGGCGAAATTCGGCTTCGTGTTCATCGATGCGGACAAGTTCAATTACCCGCACTATCTGGAATCCGTAATGCGCATCGCCGAGCCGGGCTGCCTGATCGTGGCGGACAACATCCTGACGCGGGGGCGCGTATTCGATCCGGCGCGGGACACGCCGTCGACGGCCGCCCTGCGCGAGTTCAACCGGACCGTGGCGCGGGATCCGAGATTTCTGTCCGTGCTTCTGCCGGCCTACGACGGCCTGGCCATCCTGCGGGTGAAGGCGTAGACGGAAACCGCGTTGACGGCCAGAAGCGCGGCCGACGCGAGGAAGACGCCGGGAATGCCGATGAAGCCGGACAAGAAGCCGCCGACTGTCGGGCCGGCCATGTTGCCGAGGCTGATGAAACTCGAATTGAAGCCGTACGCCTGGCTCAGCTTGTCCTCCGGCGCGAATTTGCGGATCAGCGCGTTGATCGTCGGGTTCAGCCCGCCCATGAACAGGCCGTGGACGAAGCGGGCGGCCGCGAGCTGCCAGACGCCGCCGGCGAACGCCTGCGGCACGAACGAAAGCGCGGCGCCGATCAGGGAAATCCGCATGACCCGGGCGGGGCCGAAGCGGTCCGACAGGCGGCCGAGGACGGGCGAGGCGATCAGGCTGGAGATGCCGGTGATGGAAGAAACGAGGCCGGCCAGAAACGCCAGGTTTTCCGCGCTGCCGTGCAGGGCCTCGATGAACAGCGGCATGACCGGCATGGTGGCGAGGGACGCAAACTGGATGACGAAGGAAACGCCGTAGAGGGCCGGAAGCTGGCGAATGCCCGCCAGGCTGGCGAAACTTTGCCGGAGGCTGGTCTTTTCGGCGCGGGCGGCGGCGGCGCGGTCAAAGGTTTCCCGGACGAAAAACAGGACGAGCAGGGTGGCCGCAAGCAGCAGCAGGCCCGTGAACCAGAAAATCGGGCGGAAGCCGAACAGGTCCGCCATCACGCCGCCGAACAGGGGGCCGAGGATGGAGCCGGCCACGACGCCGGACTGCAGGATGCCCATGGCAAAGCCGATCCGTTCCTTCGGCGCGGAGGCGGAGACGAGCGCCACCGCCGCCGGGTTGAAGCCGGAAATGACGCCGTTCAGGATGCGCAGGAGGAGCAGCTGCCAGGCGTTCCGGGCAAAGCCCATCAGCACGATGACGAGCGTCATGCCGAAACCGGAGCGCAGCAGCATGATTTTCCGGCCGTAGCGGTCGGACAGCTTTCCCCAGATTGGCTGGAAAATGAACGACGTGATAAAATTGGATGCAAAAATCGCCCCCGACCAGAAGGCGATTTCGTGTTCGTCCGTCATGCCCATCTCTTTCAGATAAAGGGGCAGAAACGGCATGATCATCGTCATGCCCGACATCAGCAGAAAGCAGCCGAACCAGAGGATGGCCAGATCGATCTTCCACCGGTTCACAGCGCCCGCTCCTTTCCGCCGGCCCGGACGGCGCGGCGCGCGCTGCGGTCCGGGCTGCCGTACAGGATGATGCCGGCCGCCGCGAAGGCGGCGACAGCGGCGAAGGCGAAGCCGCCGGCAAGGCCGAAGGCGTCGTTCAGCCAGCCGGCCGCAAACGGCCCGCTGAACATGCCGAGGGCGTAGACGGCCTGGTAGAACCCCATGGCCGTCGCCCGCTTCGCCTGCCCGATGTTCCGGATGGCGAGCCCGAGCAATAGCGGCAGATGCATCCCCTGGGCAAACCCGTTCACCGCCTGGGTGGCGTACAGGAGCGGAATGTCCGGGATGAAGGGGATGGCCGCCGTGCAAAGGCCGCTCAGCAAAAATCCGGCGAGCACGGTGCGCCACTCGCCGAGCCGCGGCGCGATGCAAAGCGCCGACAGCCAGGAGGCGGCGGTGTGCGGGATCATGAAGGCAAACACCAGCAGGCTGAGCTCCGTTTCGCCGGCGCCGATTTTCACCGCGTAGGACGGCGTGAAACCGAACATGGTGACGAACAGCACCGCGTGGGCGAGCACGCTGAGGCCGGATGCTTTGACCAGCGTGGCGTCGCGGGTGACGGCGACCAGATCCGCCGTCCGCATCGGGCTGCGGGAGGCGCTTTGCGGCGCCGGGCGATCCTCCCGGACGAACAGGGCGATGGCGCCGCCGAGCAGGGCGGCCAGCAGGCCGGTGCGGAACGTGGCGGCAAAACCCCAGGCATCCGCCAGAAACCCGCTCACGCCCATGCCGGCCAGCTGGCCGGCGCCGGTGGCGAAAGACAGGACGCCCATCGCTTTGGTGGCTTCCTGCGCCGGAAACCAGGAGGCGTACAAAACGGTGAACGCCACCCAGGCGGACGCGGCGATGCCCGTCATCGCCCGGGCGGCGGTGACGCCGACGGGATCTTGGAACGCAAGGAACATCAGACAGCCGAGGGCGCTGGCGGCAAAGCCCGCCAGGACGAACGGCTTGCGCCGTCCCAGCCGGTCGGACCAAAGCCCCAAGGGGAAGCGGACGGCAAGCTGCATGAAACCGTAGCTGCCGAGCACGATGCCGATCCGCGCGTAGCTGAAGTCAATGTGCTCCAGATAGGGCGACAGGATCGGCACGTAGGTATACATGGAACACCAAAAGCACAGCGTGGCGGCGATGAACAGCCAGCGAACCCGGCGGGGCGGGCGTTTGGGGGTCACGGTCGTCATGCGGGCCGGGCTCTCCTCTCGGCAAAAATGATTTTCGTACCCGAACATAATTAATCATATATAAAAATGCGGAAAATGCCCAGTTTGCATTCGGCCGTCCGACAAAACCCGCGTACCGGCGAAGCGGCCATCGGCGGGGATGCGGGACAGCGGGGGAGAAGCGATCATGCTGTCAAGGAAAGAGCGGCACCGGCGCGCCGCGTTGAGAAGAAGGCGAAAAATGAGGAGGCTCGCCATGCATTTGGCGGCGATGGGGTTCAGCGTGCTGATCCTCGCCGCCGGCCTGTATTTCATCTGGCGGCACGACCCGGAACATGCCGCGCGGCCGGCCGTTTCCGCCGGTGCGGACGATGGCGCGGCGGCGGGCGGGACGGCCGGGGATGCAAGCGCAACCGGCGGGACGGAAGGCGGCGGGCCGGCGGCGGCCGGTCCGGACGGGGACGCCGGCGGGCGGGCGGATTCGGACGGCTCCGGGAACGGCGGGGTTCCGGACGGCCAGCCGGGCGGTCCGGCGGACGACGGCCGGGGCGGCGGGGCGGAACCGACCGTCCGGCTGCTTTTTGTCGGGGACATCCTGATGGGCGGGCGCATCGCCGAAATCCTGGAACGGGAAGGGTACGACTACCCGTACCGGCACGTGGGCGGCGCGATCCGGGAGGCGGACCTGGCCGCCGGCAATCTGGAAAATCCGATCACGTCGCGCGGCGAACCGGCGGACAAGACGTGGACATTCCGCATGTCGCCGAAGGCGGTTCCGGAGCTGAAAGCGTCCGGTTTCGACGTGCTCAACCTGGCGAACAACCATACGCTGGACTACGGGACGACGGGTCTTCTGGACACGTTCCGCCATCTGGATGAAGGGGGCATCGGCCGGATCGGCGCGGGGGAGGACGCGGACGAGGCGTACCGGCCTTTGGTCACCGAGGTGAAAGGGATTCGCATCGCGTGCCTCGGCTTCTCCCACGTGGTGCCGGAAGTGGGCTGGAAGGCGGCGGCCGGCCGGCCCGGCGTGGCGGAAGCGTACGACATGCGGCGGGCGCTGGAGGCCGTCCGGCAAGCGAAGGATGAAGCGGATCTCGTCGTCGTGATGGTCCACTGGGGCGTCGAGCGGGCGGAGGAGCCGGAACCGTACCAGGTGAAAAAAGGCCGCGAATTCATCGACGCGGGAGCGGATCTTGTCATCGGCAGCCATCCCCACGTGCTGCAGGGGCTTGAATCGTACGGCGGCAAGTGGATTGCCTACAGCCTGGGCAACTTCATTTTCACCGTGAACCCCGGGGCGGAAACGCGGCAGTCGGCCATGCTGCAGGCGGACTGCCGGGCGGACGGCGACTGCCGGCTCATGCTCATTCCCGTCGTGACGGGTCCCGGCCAGCCGCGGTATCCCGACGACGAGACGAAGCGGGCGATTCTGGCGAAGATGGACCGCCTGTCCTACAAGGCCCGGGTGAACGACGACGGCACGGTGGAGCCGGATCCCGCGGGACGGGCGTATGAACCGGAGAAGCCTCCCGCCGCCGAAGCGGGGAAACAGTCGCCGGCCGATGCGGAAGCGGCGGACAAGCGGGACGGACCGAAGAAGCCGTCCGCGGCGGAAGCCGCAGCGGGTGAAGAAGCCGGGAGAAGGGAAGGAGGGGGAACGGGATGAACGCGCCGATGCACGCCCCGCCGCCAAACCGGGACGCGGCGGCGCGGCCGGCCGGCCCGCGGGGCATGAATGGGGGAGCCCGGTTGACCGGCCAAGCGGAACGGACGGTCGTCGCCCACCGGGGATGGTCGGGCCGGGCGCCGGAAAACACGCTGGCCGCCTTCGCCCTCACCCTGACCGACCCGCGGATCCGCTGGGTGGAGCTGGACGTGCATTTGTCCAAGGACGGCGTTCCCGTCGTCATCCACGATTTCACCCTGAAGCGGACGACGGGACGGACGGGCCGGGTGCGGGACTATACGTGGCGGGAACTGTCGGAAATGGACGCGGGGTCCTGGTTTTCGCCGGCTTTCGCGGGGGAGCGCATTCCGTCCCTGGAGCAGGTGCTCGGGCTCATCGGCGGGCGGAAGCTGCTGAACATCGAACTGAAAACGGCCATCGGGCTGTATCCGGGGCTGGAGCATGCGGTGACCGGCCTCGTCCGCCAGTTCGGGCTCGCGCACCAGGTGGTCATCACGTCGTTCGACCATTACGCGGTCATGCGGGCCCGGTCGGCGGCCCCGGAAATCCGCGGCGGGCTCATCGTGGCCGGACTGCCGACGATGGTGCGGGAACAGCTGCGGTTTGCGGGGGCGGATTTTCTGTCCATGGAGCACCGTTACGCGTCGGGCCGGTTCGTCAGCGACATGATCGATTCCGGCGTGCAGACGATGGTGTGGACGGTCAACGAAAAAACGGCGATCCGCCGCGCGCTGGCCATGCATCCCGGGCTGATGATCTGCACGAACCACCCGGAGCGGGTGTTCGAGGAAGCCGGCGCGTGAGAACCCGGCGTCGGGGAAGCCTTTTTTTGGCCGGCGGTTTGCGGCCGGCAGCGGCGCTTGGAGCGAACGGCATTATTCGGCTTTCCCCCCGGGAACCTTTCGCCCCGGACCGGAACTTTCGGTATAATCAAAATGATTTTCCGGACCGTTTCTCCGGAGAAACGATGGCGGCGATGCGGTCCCGGGACCGGATCCCGCATTTGAAAAGGAGGCTGTCCCACTGGCACCGATCATTCTCGGCTTTCTCGGCAGCGCGGCGGTGGCGTTTGCCGCCTGGCGGCGGGACGCGCTGACGGTTTCCGGCGCCCTGGCGGCGGTGCTGGTCGGCACGGTGTTGTTCGGGGCGGGAGCGACCGTCTGGTTCGGCCCGCTGCTCGTGTTTTTCCTGACGTCCACCGCTTTGTCCAAAGGAAAGAAGCAGATCAGACAAATCGCGGAGTCCGGCTACGAAAAGGGCAGCCGCCGCGACGCCGGCCAGGTGCTGGCCAACGGCGGCCTTGGGGCGGCGCTTTGCCTGCTTTGGGCGGCCCGGCCGGATGACGCGTGGTGGTACGCGTTCGTCGGCGTCATGGCGGCGGTGACGGCGGACACGTGGGCGACGGAAATCGGGGCGCTGAGCCGCCGGGAGCCGGTTGCCGTGGTCGGCTTGCGCCGGGTGCCGCGGGGCACGTCGGGCGCGGTGTCGCCCCTCGGCACGCTGGCGGCGGCGGGCGGCGCCCTGGCGATCGGCCTTTCGGCGTGGGCTTTCGCGGCGCTGGAGCGGGTCGTGACGCCGCTTTTGCAAAGCTGGGCGGAAAACGGCGGCCGCATTCCCGGAGCGGCGAACGCGGCTTTGGACGGCCTGGCGCGGGCAGGCGACGGGTTTTGGGCGGAGGCGGCGCAGACGCTGGCGGATCTGGCGGCCGCGGTGACGGCGAACTGGGCGCAGACGGCGGGCGGCTTCCTGCTCGTGCCGGCGGCGCTTGCCGGCGGTCTGGCGGGCGCGTTCACCGACTCGTTGCTCGGCGCCACCGTGCAGCGGATGAACCGGTGCCGGGCGTGCGGCCGGCTGGTGGAGAAGGCGGCGCACTGCGGCTTGCCGACGGAGCGGGCGCGCGGACTCGCCTGGATGAACAACGACGCGGTGAACGCCCTCAGCTCGGCCGCAGGCGGCATCGTGGCGCTGGCGGTCGGCCTGCTGGCCGGTTGAGGGCGGGGGCGGGCTATCAAAGCCGCATTCCCGCCGGTTCGGCGCCGGCTCACGGGTGCTTGGTCCAATAGTCCCGGCATTTTGGTTCACGGACGGTTTCCGGCGGCCGCCGGCCGTGCGGACGAACGACGGCCGGTTGCCGGGCGGCCGGCAATCCGGCCCGCCTCCGGGTTCCGGAATGATGCGAACGCCGGTTCGGGAGGGTGCGGCCGGCTTTCTTTTTGACGAAAAAATGTTCGGTTGCAAAACGGCGGGCTGTTCCGGGCAAATCGGCGGAAAAGCGGCGTTCAATTCCGAATATCGGACCATAGGGGGATAGCCATACTACATATTGTGGTGTATAATGATGACCGTATCTAAATATTGATAAAGGCTTTCGCGCGCAGCCGGGCGCTGTGCGGCGGGCCTGACGGGAACTTTCATCCATACTTTTCAGGAGGGTGTGCCGTTTTGAAAACGAGCGGTGTGAAAAAGCACAAACTGGAAGGGCTGAGCGAAAAAATTTTCCTTGACCGCTATGCGCGGAAGGATCCCGACACGAACAACACGAAGGTCGGCGACGTCGTGCTGGTGCTGACGAAGGACGATCCGAAGTTCCCGGCCAAGGAAGTCGGCGAAGTGATCGCCCGTAACGGCCGCAACGTCACCGTGAAGCTGCGCAGCGGCGAAACGGTGGAAACCGACATCGAGAAGCTCACCCTCACCATCGAGAAAACGCCGGAAGAAATGTGGGACCGGCTCGCCCGCGCCATGGCGTCGGTGGAAGCGCCGGAGAAACGCAAGGAATGGGAGGAGAAGTTCCGCTACATTCTGGACGACTGGAAACTGGTGCCGGGAGGCCGGATCGCGGCCGGGGCGGACGCCAGCGACGAACTGACCCTGTTCAACTGCTACGTGATCCCGTCGCCGAAAGACAGCCGGGCGGGAATTATGAAAACGCTGTCAGAGATGACGGAAATCATGTCCCGCGGCGGCGGCGTCGGCATCAACCTGTCTTCTTTGCGTCCCCGCCGGGCCATCGTGCGCGGCGTGAACGGCTCGTCGAGCGGCGCGGTGAGCTGGGGCGGCCTGTTCAGCTACACCACCGGCCTCATCGAACAGGGCGGCAGCCGGCGCGGCGCGCTCATGCTGATGCTCAACGACTGGCACCCGGATCTGCTTGATTTCATCACCGTCAAGACGAAGATGGGGCTTGTCACCAACGCGAACCTGTCCGTCTGCATCAGCAACGCCTTCATGGAGGCGGTCAAGAAGGATCTGGACTGGAACCTGGAGTTCCCGGACACGACGGATCCGGAGTACGACGAGATCTGGAACGGCGACCTGCCCGCCTGGAAAAAGCTCGGCAAGAAAACGATCGTCTACCGCACCTACAAAGCCCGCGACATTTGGCACACCATCATCGAATCGGCCTGGAAATCCGCCGAGCCGGGCGTCGTGTTCATGGAATATTACAACCAGATGTCCAACAGCTGGTACTTCAACCCGATCATCTGCACGAACCCGTGCGGCGAACAGGGGCTGCCGGCGTGGGGCGTCTGCAACCTGTCGGCCATCAACCTGAGCAAGTTCTACGACGAGGAAAAAGACGACGTCAACTGGGAAGAGCTCGGCAAAGTGGTGCGGTATTCCGTCCGTTTCCTGGACAACGTCATCGACAAGACGCCGTACCATTTCCCGGAAAACGAGAAAAACCAGAAGATGGAGCGCCGCATCGGCCTCGGCACGATGGGCCTGGCGGAGCTGCTCATCCGCCTGCGCATCCGCTACGGCAGCCCCGAGTCGCTCGAGTTTCTGGACCGGCTGTACGGCTTCATCGCCAAGGAAGCGTATCTGGCGTCGGCGGAAATCGCCGGGGAAAAGGGCTCCTTCGGCGCCTTCGACCGCGACAAGTTCTTCCAGAGCGGCTTCATGAAAAACATGGTCCGCGAATATCCGGAAGTGGGCGCGGCCATCAAAAAACACGGCATGCGCAACGTCACCGTCCTCACCCAGGCGCCGACGGGCTCCACGGGGACGATGGTGGGCACGTCGACGGGCATCGAGCCGTACTTCGCCTTCGAATATTACCGGCAAAGCCGGCTCGGCCTGGACAAGCAATACGTGCCGATCGCCCAGGAATGGCGCGAGAAGCATCCGGGCGAACCGCTGCCGGACTACTTCGTGACGGCGATGGACCTGACGGCGGAAGACCACATCCGCGTGCAGGCGGCCATCCAGCGCTGGGTGGACAGCTCCATCTCCAAGACGGCCAACTGCCCGGCGGACTTCACCATCGAAGAGACGAAGAAGCTGTATGAACTGGCCTTCGAGCTCGGGTGCAAGGGCGTCACCATCTACCGTGACGGCAGCCGCGACACCCAGGTGCTGTCGACGAAGGAAGCCGTCGAAGGCAAGAAGGACGGCGAGGCGGACGGCACGGCTTCGCAGCACGCGTCCGCGGCGGGCGCATCTTCGGCGGATGCCGGCAAGCAAGACGCCGAAACGGTGAAGGCGCTCAACGAGGCGCTGACGCAGGCGCTGAGCGCCGCTGCCGCCCCGTCCGCCGCAAAAGGGGCCGGCGCCTACGGCGATTACCGCGAACGGCCGCAAATTTTGCGCGGGTCGACGTACCGGTTCCAGACGCCGTTCGGCAAAGCCTACATCACCGTCAACGACCTGGACAACGTCCCGCGGGAAGTGTTCCTGAACGTGGGCAAGGCGGGTTCCGACGTGTTCGCCATGAGCGAGGCGCTGGGCCGGGTGTGCTCCCTGTTCCTCAGCTTCGGCAACGGCAACAAGGTGGATCTGCTCATCAAGTCCCTCAAGGGCATCGGCGGCTCGGGCGCCATCGGCTTCGGCGCCAACCGCGTGGAGTCGATTCCCGACGCGGTGGCCAAGGCGCTGGAGCTGCACATGCAGCTGAAAAAGAGCGGCCAGGATCCGCACGCGGGGCTGGCCGGCGGTCCGGCTTCGGCGGGCGCAGGCGCGGCTGCTACGGGCCCGGCTTCCGCGGGCGCGGCGTCGCCGGCGCCGGCCCATGATGCGGGCGCGGCCGCCGGCGGCTTCGGCACCGTCATCCCCGCCGGCGTGACGGCGGACCTGTGCACGGCCTGCGGATCGGCGTCGCTGATCAGCGTGGAAGGCTGCAAGACGTGCACGAACTGCGGCTACAGCAAATGCAGCTGAGATGGAATGGATGGCGTCCGAAAGACAAATCATCCAAAATGGATGGAAGCAGGGATGAAAGCGGGAACGGAACCGGCTTTCATCCCTTTTCCTTTTTCCAGAACCAAACGGGGCGTCGCAACGTCTATCCTTGAAAAAGGGGGGGAATCCATGGGAAAAATGCCGGGCCGGCCGGCCATCCTGCTGGCGGTTTTCGCGCTTTTTGCGTCCATTGCGGCAGGCTGCGGCCCGGAAGAACGGAACACGGCCGATCGGACGCCAACCGTCGTGCATATCCGCACCTTTTTTCCGCAAGACATGGACGGCGTCAACCGGATCGACATGCAGAAGGCGGGGGGCGAGCGAAAAACCATTTACGACAAAGAAACGGTTGATGCGTGGATCGGCCGGGTCGGCGATCTTGAGGTGACGGTCGATGCCGATCCGGAGGAGACAACGGGGGTTCTTTTCCAGATCGGGCTTTATGCGGACGGAGAGCCGAAGCTGTCCCTTGCGTCCCGGACGGTCAACGGGACGGTCATTGCAGGGCATGAGGAATTGGTGGAACTCATGTGGCAACTGTGGAACGGCGGGGACGGGCGGCGGCCTTCCAGATGGGGCGAACTGCCCTCGGCCTCGGACCATGCGGAACTGGTGCTGGACGGCGCCTTTTTCAAAGCGCATGCCGGCAGCATCACGACGCTTCGCCTGAAAAACGCCGGCCCGGCCATGCTGCATGTCGGCGGCGAGTATTGGGTCGAGCAATATGACCAACCGGAAGGGGGGTGGCAGGAGCTGTCCCTGGCGCTTGCGGATTCTTCCGAAAGGCACAGCGTCGGGCCGGGCGAAACGTTCAGCCAGCCTTTTGCGGTGCCCGCACAGCTTAAGGCCGGCCAGTATCGCGTGGTGAAAGAAGTCCGGACAATGGCGGAAACCGGAGCGGGGACGGAGCGATCCGATCCTGTTTATCTGGCTTGCGTGTTCCAGATCTGGCGGGCGGATTGAGACCGGCTCAGGCCCCGGACGTATAGGGCGGCGGGAGGTCCGGTTCCGGCGGCCGGCCAGACGGACGGACTGCCCGCCGGGCGGAGGGATCGGGAAGGCGACCGGACGTGCCGGGCGCCGATCCTCCTCCCGCCGATTCATTTCATGCGGATTTTTTCCTTCAGGGTCTTTCTTTTTTTTTTCTCCCCTTGCCGCATGAATCGGACGGCTCAGATCCCCGTTTGCCGCAGGCTTTTCATGATGCGGTCGATCACGTCTTTGTGCCGTTCATACCGTTCCTTGTCCATCCGGGCGAAGGCGCCGAGGAAGCGGCTCTGCATCAGCTGCTTCTCGTCGATGGAATACACGAGGCGCACTTCATCCTCTTCTTCAAAAAGGGAGACGGTGCCTTCCAGCCCGCTGTCCGTCCGGAACGGCTCGGTGGACACGTGCGCGTCGAAATCGAAATAGCCGGTGAGGGTACCGGCCTGGCCGAAAATGTCCAGCCAGTCTTCCTCGCTTCCATCAATCTGCAGCCGGATGCCCGCGTCCGGGCTTTCGAAGCCTTCTTCGGGGGCCGTTTCGCCGTAGGCGGTGGACGGCCAGTCCGCCGGGACGTCCACGGCGAAGCCGAACCGGACGCTTTCATGGGTGACCCAGCCCGGCGCATCGACGGGTTCCGGCCCGGAAGCCGCGCAGCCCGGGAGCGTCAGGACGGCCACAAGGGCCAACAGGGCCAAAACGGTCACATGGGCGGGAATACCGGTTCTTGTCTGGCGCAAAGGCCACATCCTCCTTTTTAATCGGACATGATAGAATAAGGAATAAAACGTGATTCATGATCGGGAGGCATGGCATTGGCGAAAACGCTTGTCGCCCAGACGCCCCCCATGGGGTGGAACAGCTGGGACTGCTACGGCGCGGCCGTCACCGAGGACGAGGTGCGCGGCAACGCGGAATATATGGCGAAACATTTGAAGGACTGCGGCTGGGAATACGTGGTGGTCGACATCCAATGGTACGAGCCGGGTGCCGTCTCGTCGCGGTACCGCCCGTTCGTTCCGCTTTGCATGGACGAATATTCGCGCCTTGTGCCGGCGGAAAACCGGTTCCCCTCCGCCAGGGGCGGCCGGGGCTTCAAGCCGCTGGCGGATTACGTCCACAGCCTCGGGCTGAAATTCGGCATCCACATCATGCGCGGCATCCCGCGCCAAGCCGTGCACAATGGCGGACGGATCAAGGGGACGGACGCGACGGCGCGCGACATCGCCCATACGAATTCCATCTGCCCGTGGAACACGGACATGTACGGCGTGGACGCCTCGAAGGAAGGGGCGCAAGAATATTACGACTCGCTTTTTGAACTGTACGCCGAGTGGGGCGTCGATTTCGTCAAGGTGGACGACATCGCCGCGTCGCGGCTGTACGGCCCGCACCTGGAGGAGATCCGGCTGATCCGCCGGGCCATCGACCGGTGCGGCCGGCCGATGGTGCTGAGCCTGTCCCCCGGTCCGGCGCCGCCGGAGCACGCCGATTTCTTGGCCGAACATGCCAACATGTGGCGGATGACCGACGACTTCTGGGACAAGTGGCCGCTGCTTTTGGACATGTTCGACCGGTGCAGGGCGTGGGAGGGGAAATCGCGACCCGGCGCCTGGCCGGACTGCGACATGCTGCCCCTCGGCCGCATCGGCATCCGCAACGTCGACGGGGGCGCCGGCGACCGCCGGACGCGGTTCACCCGCGACGAGCAGTTGACGATGATGACGCTGTGGACGATCTTCCGCTCGCCGCTCATGTTCGGCGGGGAGCTGCGCGACAACGACGAGTGGACGCTGTCGCTCCTGACGAACCGGGACGTGCTGGCCATGCACCGCGAAAGCCGCAACGCCCGGCAGGTGGACCGGGACGGAAACCGGATCGTATGGGCGGCCGACGGGCCGCGCGGCGACGTGTATGCGGCGCTGTTCAACGTCGGGGAGACGCCGGAGCGGGTTTCCGTGGCGCTGTCCGATCTCGGCCTCGCCCGCGCCGTCCATGGCAAAGAGTTGTGGACCGGCCGGGAAACCGGCGTTCTCGCGGAGCGTCTGTCGGCCGACGTTCCGCCCCACGGCGCGGCCCTGTTCCGGCTGGCGGCGCCGGAAACCTGATCGGGAGTCGCCGGACGCCATGGCGCACGGGGCCGATTTCCTTGCATGATATAATTTAATTATACTGGAAGAAATGTGCCAAGGGGTTGCGGCGGTGAAAAATCCGTTTCTCTCCTTCATGGCTGGTCCTGGCCAATCTTCTTCACGCCGGATGCGGCCCGAAGGATCCGTTTGCGGCCGAACTTGAAAAAATGGCCGTTCCCGACATGGCCGTTTCCATCCTCGAAGCGGACGAACCGGAGCTGCTTGGGTGGGCAGCGCTTGCGAATCTGGAAGCCATGATGGACGACCATCCGCACTTCGACGCCTTCGTCGCCCTCGATTTCATGTCCGGCGCCGCTTCCATCCTGGTGTGGAAGGCGATGGGCCCAAGCCGCTACGCCCTCACCTTCGGGTTCATGCCGGAAATTTCCGAAGCGATCGTAAACGGCCAAATCACGCTGGCGGTTTCCCTGGACGAGGACCGATGGGGAGACCTGATCGTCCGGCAGCTGCTGAAAGCGGGCCGGCACGAAAAGATCCCGGCGTTCATCGACACCGGGATTTCGCTCGTCGGCGCGGCGGCCGGGGAATAGCCGCCCATGCCGGATGAATGGGTTGTCTGTTGTCCGTCGGTTTCCCGATGCTTAAGCAGACTGATTTTCGGATTGACTTGCCATCGCGATTTGCTCCAGATTGCGGATCACCGCGTCCAGGCGGTTGTAGCTTGCGCGCACCTGGTCGATCTGATCCCTCTGCTGGCGGGCGCCGGACATGATTTGTTCCGCCGATTCGATCGTGCGCCGGGTGATCACGGCGATGACGTTCAATTCCGACACCATCCGGTCGGACGAGGTCTTGACCTGCCGGCTGAAGGCGTCGACCTGCTTGGCCCGGTCCATCGTCTGGACGGCGATGTCCGAAATGCGGGCGAGCGCTTCTTCCGAACGGAGAACGGCCGCATTGCCGTGCATGAGGGTTTGTTTGACTTCGTTGAAACGGTCGGTCAATTGCCGGGTTTTGCTTTGCAGCGACTTCAGAATGTCGCCGATCTGGCCGGCCGACGTCCCGGAATGTTCCGCCAGCTTGCGGATTTCGTGGGAAACGACGGAAAATCCGCGGCCGTGCTCGCCCGCGCGGGCGGCTTCGATGGCCGCATTCAGCGCCAAAAGATGCGTCTGGTTGGAAATGTCGGCGATCGTCGTGAGGATTTCGCCGATCTGTCCGTTTTGCCGTTTCAGCTCTTCCATCGATTCATTCATGCCGGCGATCACTTGCTGCAGATCGGCGATCGAATCCGTGGCGGTCCGGATCGTCGACTTGCCGTCCTCCGTGATGTCCACCGCGTGCATGGAACTTTCCTTCATCAAATTGGATTCGTCCGACATGACGGACAGGACGCCGCTTGCATCCCGGAGGGCGGCGAGCATTTCGTTGATGCTGTCGGCCTGCTCCCGCACTTCGTCATGCAGGGAACGGAACCGGCTGTTGATCGTGTCCGCCGTTTCGTTGGTCACTTCGATGACATGCTGCAGCTCGTTTTTGAACTGGACGAGCGTGCCGATCGTCTGTTTGAGTTCGCCGACGAGCGCTTCCGACCTGCGCTTGGCGTCATCCGCCTCCGCATGCCGTCTGATGAGGTCCTTCGTCATCCGTTCGGTCAGAACGCTGACGGTGGTCATGGCAATTCCCGCGATGATCAGGGGGATGTCGGCGGACAGAATGTCGACCGGACCAACGTCCAATTGAATCATGATGGCATTGTTTTCGATGAAGGCGATGATCAGGAAGGCGAGAAGGGGTTTGTAGACCGGGAAAAGGAGAAATACGGCCGCGAAAGCCACGCCGGCGTCCGTCATGGGGGTGCCCGACTGCAGAATCGAGAGCAGGTTCAGGCCGATGTTCATGATGCCGAAAATGAGAACCGCAATGAAGGGCGTGATCCGGATGGCCCGGCCTTCTTGCCGGTTGAGGACCGTCATGAGGAAGCCGGCCGCCAGAAAGATGACGGGGACAAAGAAGGAGGTCGCAAGCAGGGACCGGCTTGCGATGACGGCCAGGAGATTGCCGAGGCCAAGAACGAGAAACACGATGGCGACATACTGGTTGCGCCGGATGAAGAGCCGGTCGAATTCACCGAGCTCTTTCCGGTCTGCTGCGGCGCTGACGACGGGGGACGGCAGGACGGCTTTCATCATGCTGATCATGGTCTCACCTCAGATGTGTCGAAAGTTGCAGTCCTTGCCGTCTATTATCGGAATATTGTGTCGAATTTTGTAGATTAAGCGTTTGCGATTTGCATTTCGTGCGTCACAACGGTGGAGTTAACAGTTTTGACAATTTGATTCCAATTCCTGCCTCCCCACATGCCGGTCAATTTCATTCATGGTGGTTATTTTATTGAGCAGATGCTGCAGGCACCGATGCACGGGTGCCTGTTCTTACATTAAGTGTAAAATTAAAAATAAAATATGAAAGGATGAAAGCATGCAGGATGAACTCAAAAGTATGGCATTCCATCTCGGCTCTCCGGGAAAGACTGGACAGAAACGGCGGATACCTGGAAATTCAATACGATCATGGACATGTGGACCGGTATACTTGCATTTTCAGAAAACCCGCGACGGATGATCAAATTGAAACCGTAAAAAAATGAATCAAATATTCCTTGCCGAGCGATTATTTGGACTTTCTTCGAATTTGCAACGGTTGTCTGCTGTTCTCCCATCCAATATACGGAAGCGAAGTTCATTTGTACGGAACCGATGAAATCTTAAAGTACAACAATTTTGCGTTGAATGACGAGCGGATTCGCATCGCCTACATTAATCAGGATTTTATTGTATTGGACAGCAAAGACGTGCAGGAAGGAACTGCCGATTGTCTTTATGTGTGCATCGAGCATGACCCGATCGAGGATGCAAAGCCTTTGGGGTGTTCTTTCGAAACATTCCTGGACCGATTGATCATATCCCAGGGCAGTTCTTTCTGGTATTGGGGATACCGGACGCCATGACGTGCAGCGATTGCGCCTTTTTCGCCAACGTTTCGAAGACGGCATGATTTCATCAGCGAAACATTTTCATCCATCGCACGGCTTCGCCTGGCTGTTCTTTATCGGGCGTCCGGCCCTTTTTTGTAAACTGCCGGCGACATGCCGAGGACGGATTTGAAATCCCTGATGAAATGCGCCTGGTCGAAATAGCCGAGCTGCATGGCCAGATCCGCCCAGGAGACCGGCGCACCCCGTTCGATCCGCTCCGCCGCTTCCTGCAGGCGAAACCGCTTGATGACCCATTTCGGCGAGACGCCGACGTATTTGCGGAACAGGCGCTGCAGCCCCCGGACCGACATCCCGCTCCGTTCGGCCAACTGTTCCACCCGGATCATGCTCCGGTCGTCCATCGCATGCCGCACGATGCGGTCCGCCAGTTCCGCCTGGCCGTCCCGGTCCGGCAAGACCGCAACCAGGGCGTCTTCCGCCTCCCCGGCCATGGCCGCCGCGTCGCCGGCGTCAAGCACCCGCCGCAGCCGGCGGTCCGCCTCCGGCCCGAACAGCTGCGCGGCGGGGACGGTCGTGCCGGTCAGCCGCGAGACGTCCTTTTTCCAGAACGGATAAAAACCGCCCGCGCGGAACTTGACGCCGAGCACCCGGCCCGACCCGCGCAGGAGGCGGACGAACGGCCGCTTCGGAATGCCGTAGATGAGCGCCCGGCGGCCGTCTTCGTCTTCTTCGAAAGCGAGATGGACGTTCGGAAACGACAGCACCGTCTGGACGTAGGTCTCGCCGGGCGGCAAATCGTAGCGGACGGACCAGTAATGTTCGACGAACGGCGCAAGCTTCGCCCCCGGCTCGAAACGGACGAGTGAAAACTTGTCCATCCCGCGGGCGGCGTGCACAATGCCCCGCAGCGATTGGCCGCCGGTCTTCTTATTTTTCACGTGAACCGCCTCCCCGCCCGGCTCCTCCCCGCGGCGCTGTCGCATTTTTACAATACATCCGGCCGGACAATTCCTACAATCTAGACTAGCAATTGCCAAACGGTTGCGCAACCGGACATCCGCACGGCGGAAAACGCCGGAACATCCGAACAAAAGGAGGGTTTTTGCGTGACCGCATCGCAAAACGAAAAAGGTGCAACGGGGATTCACGTGAAAAACGGAAAGCCCGCCGGCTACACCGCCATCACGCCGTTCATCGTGGTGGACAACCCGGCGGAAGCGATCGCGTTTTGTGAAAAAGTCTTCGGCGCCAAAGCCCAAAGCGTCACTGCCATGAACGTCGGCGGCGAACGGATGATCGTCCACGCCGATCTCGATTTCGGCGACGGCTATCTGCAACTGGGCGCCGCCAATCCGGCATACCGGCTCGTCCTGCCGCCGGGGGACGGCAACGCCTGTTATTCGCTCGGCGTGTACGTGCCCGATGTCGACGAAACGCTGGCGCGGGCCGTCGAACACGGCGCGGCCGTCCGGGAGCCCGCGGCGACGTTCGTGTCGGGGGACCGCTATGCCAGCATCCTCGATCCGTGCGGCATCCGCTGGACGATCATGTCGCGGGTCGAGGACATTTCCGAAGCAGAAAGCTTCCGCCGGGTGGCGGAATGGGCCGAAGGCATGCAGCGTTCGGACGGTTGACCGGAAACAGGCCAAAGCCTCCGCGGATTCCCGCATTTCGGGCGGGACGGGAGGCTTTTTTGCGCCAGGTTCGCGCCGCGTCACTCGTTTTGATCGATTTTCCGGACAAAATCGATTTTCAAAAATTTCGGGTGATTTTTCACCCAAATTATTCCGCCGCCGGGCCGTTCCAGTCCGGCGGCATTCCCCCGGCTTCGAATGCGCCTTCATGCGGACGCTCCATGCGGGTATGCACCGAGAACGTCTTCGCGCGAACGTCTTCATCCGCGGGTGGGGACCGGCGCGGAGACGGTCATGGCGCGACCGATGATGCCGCCGTTCCCCGGCGGAACGTCCGATGTTTTTTGAACCGGTTTTCCGGCCGGGCAAGGCCGAGGTTTTCCCGGAGCGTTTTCCCCTCATATTCGGTCCGGAACAACCCCCGGTTCTGCAATTCGGGGATCACCTTGTCGACGAAGGCTTCCAGTCCGCTCGGGAAAATGGCCGGCAAAATGTTGAACCCGTCGCAGCCGTATTCGCGGAACCAGGTCTCGATGAAATCGGCGACCTGCAGGGCCGATCCGGTGAACGTGACGTGGCCGTGGCCGCCGGCGCTCCGGTAGAGGAATTGCCGGATGGTCATGTTTTCCCGGCGTGCGCCGTCAAGCACGACGCCCGGACGGCTGGTGATGCCGCTCGTCTTCCAGGCGTCGGGATTCGCCTTGTCCAGCGGCACGGGAGCATCGAGCGGATAGTCGGTCAAGTCCACCGTGAAATAGCTCGACAGCCGTTTCAGCGATGCTTCCACGTCCACCAGGCTGTTCAATTCGGCCTCCAGTTCCCGGGCTTCCGCTTCCGTGTCCCCGATGATCAGGGCGAGGCCCGGCATGATGAGCAGCTCATCGGGCGTCCGGCCGTATTTGGCCAGCCTGGATTTGACGTCGGCGTAAAATTCCCGGGCGGCGGCCAGCGTCTGCTGCGCGGTAAAAATGACGTCCGCCGTCTTGGCCGCCAGTTCCCGGCCGCCTTCCGACGAACCGGCCTGCACGAGGACCGGATGGCCCTGGGGCGGGCGCGGAATGTTGAGCGGTCCTTTCACGCGGAAATAGTTGCCGCTGAATCCGATTTCGTGGACTTTGTCGGTGATGAGGGCGATGTTGGCCTCCCGGTCGTAAACGAGCGCGTCTTCTTCCCATGAATCCCACAGCTGCTTGACCACTTCGACGAATTCGTCGCCGATTTCATACCGTTTTTCCAGATCCGGATGGCCGGGCCGCCCGAAGTTGTCGGCGTCCGCTTTGGAATGGCCGGTGACGATGTTCCATGCCGCGCGTCCGCCGCTGATATGGTCCAGGGAAGCGAATTTTCGCGCGACATGATACGGCTCGTTGTATGTGGTGCTGACGGTGGCGATGAGGCCGATGCGTTTCGTGAGGGCGGCAAGCGCCGAAAGCAGCGTGAACGGTTCAAGCCTCCTCCATGTGCCGGAATAGTTGTCGGCCATGAACAGGGAGTCCAGCTTCCCGCGTTCCGCGATGGCGGCCAGATCCGCATAATAATCGAGGGAAAGATCCTGCTCCGGAACGGCCAGCGGATGTTTCCACGCCGCCGAATGATGGCCGGAACTCCGGATGAACACGTTGAAATGAAGCTTTCGGTCGCGGGTGCGGGGTTTGGTTGAAGCGCCCATGGAATCACCTCATTTTCATTTGTCGGGATAAAAAAAACGGAGATGCGGCCTTTCATGGCCGAATCTCCGGCATGACCGGTTTTATTGAATTAATCCGATGTGTTTGGTAAGAATTTAACAGCAGCCCGGCGCTTTTGTCAACCCGTTTCCCGCAAAAAAACCGGCAAAAAGTTTTGCAAAAACGGATTGACACCGGCCCGGACAGTTGCTATGATTTAAGTCACATAAAACCAACTTGAATACTCGGATATCCATTTGACCGGACTTCCGGAGAATTGTTCCGATGCCGCACGGGCATGGAGCGATTTCTCCGGATTTTTGGTTTTTGGGGCAAACGACCGGATTGGAGGATGATGAAACATGCAGTATCGCAAGTTGGGCAGAACGGGGCTTCTCGTATCGGAAGTGAGCCTCGGAACGATGGCCTTCGGCCGCTGGATCGACGAAAAGGAATCGGCGCGCGTGCTGGATGCCGCCCTTGACGCCGGCATCAACCTGATCGACACGGCGGACGTGTACGGCAGGGGGACGGATCTCGGCAACCCGAATCTGGTCGGGGAGTCGGAAACGATCCTCGGCAAACTGCTGAAGGGGCGCCGGGACAAGGTGATTCTGGCCACGAAAGTGCACGGGCGGGTGGGAGACGGCGTCAACGACGCGGGACAGAGCCGGTACCACATTTTCCGCGCCATCGAGAACAGCCTGCGCAGGCTGCAAACCGATCACGTCGATCTTTATCAGGTGCACCGCTTCGACCCGAACACGCCCCTGGAAGAAACGCTCCGCGCGCTGGACGATTTGGTGCGGCAGGGCAAAGTCCGCTACATCGGATGTTCGAACTACGCCGCCTGGCAAATCGCCAAAGCCCATGCCGTCAGCGCGCTGCACCATCTTCACCGGTTCGAGAGCGTGCAGCCGGAATACAGCCTGATCACGCGGGACATCGAAAAGGAACTGGTGCCTTTCGCCCTGTCGGAAGGTGTCGGCATTCTGGCTTACAGCCCGCTCGGCCGGGGCATTCTGACGGGGAAATACCGTCCGGGTGAAGCGCCGCCGCCCGGCACCCGCCTGGCGGCCGGCGAACAGCGGCTCCAGCAGCTGATCGCCAAACCCCGTAGTCTTGCGATTCCGGATTTGATCCGGCCGTTTGCCGAACGCCGCGGATTGACGCTGGCCCAGTTCGCGCTGTCCTGGGTGCTCTCCAGACCCGGCATCACGTCGGCGATTCTGGGGGCTTCGAAGGCGGAGCATGTCACGGAGGCGGCCAAAACGTGGCACATCCGCCTGACAGAAGAAGAAATGCGGGAAATCGACGAGGCGACGGAAGTTCTTGCCGTTCCCCCCGCGGCGAAAGGAGCGGCCGCCGTCTAGGAAGCGGCGGCGGCCGGAGGACCGGCGGAATCGGAACGGCCGCACGAAAGCCTGGTGCAAGGGGTGACGCATCGGTGGCCAGCGTTCGGCTGCATCATCTGTACAAAAAATACGGAAAAGACAAACCGCCCGTCATCAAGGATGTGCATCTGGACATCCGCGACCGGGAGTTCATCGTGTTCGTCGGCCCGTCGGGCTGCGGAAAGTCGACGACGCTCAGAATGATTGCCGGGCTGGAGGACGTGACCGAAGGGGAAATCTACATCGGGGACCGGCTGGTGAACCATGTGCCGCCCAAAGAGCGGGACATTGCCATGGTGTTTCAAAACTATGCCCTGTATCCGAATCTGACCGTCTACGAAAACATGGCCTTCGGGCTCAGGATGCGAAAAATGCCCAAACACGAGATCGATCTGGCCGTCAAGCAGGCGAGCCGCATCCTGGAGATCGAGCCGTATTTGCAGAGGAAGCCGAGGGAACTGTCGGGCGGGCAGCGGCAGCGGGTGGCGCTGGGCCGGGCCATCGTCCGCAACCCGAAACTGTTTCTGATGGATGAGCCCCTTTCCAATCTGGACGCCAAATTGCGCGTGTCGATGCGCATGGAAATTGCCGGCCTGCACAAAAAGCTGGGCACGACTTTCATTTTCGTCACCCACGACCAGGTGGAAGCGATGACGCTGGCGGACCGGATCGTCGTCATGAAGGACGGCGTCGTCCAGCAGGTTGACACGCCCGAGCAGGTGTATGCGAAACCGGCCAACATGTTCGTCGCCGGTTTCATCGGTTTGCCGCCGATCAATTTCATCGAGGGCCGCATCGAGGAAAGCGGGAACGGCCGGCTGGAATTCGCGGCAAAGCGGCTGAGGATCGCGCTGCCGGAAGCGACGGAAGGCCTTCTGCGGGCCAAAAACCGGGTCAACCGGCCGATCGTCATGGGCATTCGCCCGGAGCACATCGGTCTTGCGGGGCCGTTTTCGGAAACGGCCATTCACGGCATTGTCCGCGGCGACGAATTGACCGGGGCCGACCGTTACCTGTTTCTGGACATCGGCCAGGCACGCCCGCTCACCGTCCGGGTCGACCCGGACATCCGGCCGCCGGAGCATGAGCGGATTCCGCTGGCGCCGGATCTGTCCAGGGCGCATTTTTTCGATGCGGACACGGGCCTGCGCATTTCCGGATGAAGGCGGAACGGCGAAAAAAGCAGGCTTCGGAAAGCCCCGGCGGGGGATTTCGGAAGAAGGAGACCGGCCATGCGGTGGACCGGATGACCGGAGGGGGAAACAATGGATAGACGGCTTCAATCCGCTGCAATCCTGCTGCTCATTGCGTTCGTGGCGGCGGCGTGCGGCCGGGCGGACGCCCGGGAACCCGTCCGGCCGTTTCCGTTCGACCGGCTGCGCACGCTGAATGGCCACGCGGGAGAGCCCGCCTTCAACGAGGTGCTGGAAGCATGGCGCAGCGCCGGTGTCCGGGAAGCGGCCGCTTCCGTCCGCATTCCCGGCAGCGCACCGTCGCGCGTCTCCGATGAGCGGGCGTTTGCCGCCGGCGAATACCGAGGGAAAGCCGGTGTCTTGATCTGGCGCGGCAACGGGTCGGAAGAATGGGTGGAATATGACGTGGACGTTCCGCAGGACGGCCTGTACGAAATACACGTTTCCTACCATCCGTTGACCGGGGAAGGCGGCAAAGGCCCGGTGCAATGGTCGGTCACCATCGACGGCGAACGGCCGTTTGCGGAGGCCGCTTCGATTTCGCTTTACCGCAAATGGCGGGACGACCGGCCGATCCGGAAAAACGCCGACGGCGATGAAGTCCGTCCCCGCTCCCTGGAGGTGGCGGAATGGAGCCGGGAGCCGCTCAGGGATTCGGCGGGCGCCTATGCCGGACCGCTCTTGTGGCGCTTCACGAAAGGATCCCACGTCATCCGCCTTGCGGGGGATGATCCCGTCGCCCTGGAGGAGATTGCTCTTCTGCCGCCCCGGCCCATCCCGACCTATGCGGAAGTTTCGGCGACGTACGAAAACGTGCGGCCGGCCGGCGGCGGCGTGCTGGTCCTTCAGGCGGAAGACTTTGCCCTGAAAAACGACACCTCCATCAAGCTGTTTGCCGACAAGCATCCGGCCACCGAACCCCGCTACAGGGGACGCATCGTGTACAACACCGTCGGCGGGCTCCGCTGGCTGGAACAAAACCAGGAAATTGTCTGGTCCTTCGAGGTGCCGGAAACGGGGTTGTACCGCATCGGGTTTCGCGCACTGCAAAACATGTTCGCCCAGAAAGCGTCGTTCCGCACGATCCGGATTGACGGTGAAGTGCCGTTTCGCGAATTTCTCGCCCATCCGTTCCCGTACGCCCCGGGATGGCAGGAAGCGGTTTTGCGGGACAGCGAGGGCCGTCCCTATTTCGTGAAATTGGAAAAAGGCCGGCACACGCTGTCGCTGGCGGTCACCCATGCGCCCGTCAAACCGGTCATTCAGGGTCTCGAGCGGGTCATCGGCCATCTGGACGCCGTCGACTGGGATTTGCGCATGATGACCGGCAGCGGCCAAAACCGGGTGACGGACCGGAACCGGACCTGGGACATGGAGGAAGATTTTCCCGGGCTGACGGAGCAGATTTCGCTGGCCGCCGAGGCGCTGGAGTCGCTTTCCTGGCAGCTGGCCGCCGTCAACGGCCGGAAAGATTCGGTCAGCCAGGCGCTGGCCGGTTCGGCCGGCGATCTCCGGGCGCTGCTCCGCAAACCGGAAACGATCCCGTATGAAATCGAACAGATTGCTTCGCTCAGGGAAAAGCTGGCGACGTTCATCGAAACGCTGATGAAACAGCCGCTGCTGCTGGATGAAGTGTACGTGATCCCCGCGGCGGCGCCCGATCCCAAAGGCGGCATCGGCTTTTTCGAACGGGTCGCGGGCGGCATCGCCAATCTGGCGTATTCCTTCGATGCCCGCAACAGTCTGCGGAAGCTGGACGACCGGAAGCTGAATGTGTGGGTGCAGCGGGGGCGTGACATCGTCGATCTGATCCAGCAGATGGCGGATGAATCGTTCACGCCAGAGACCGGCATCGAGGTCAAGGTGAACCTGCTCTCCAATCCGGAACTCCTGCTCATGTCCAATGCGGCGGGCGTGCAGCCCGACGTCGCCCTCGGCCTCACCCAGGATCTGCCCGTCGATTACGCCATCCGGGGGGCGGTGGCGGATTTGTCCGGGATGGACGGCTTCGAAGAGCTGCATGAACAATACAGCCCCGGATCGTGGCTGCCCCTCTACTATAACGGCGGCTATTACGGCGTGCCCGAAACCCAGTCGTTCCAGGTGCTCTTCTACCGGAAAGACATCCTGGAGCGGCTCGGCCTCGAAGTGCCGGAAACGTGGGAGGACGTCTACGAACTTTTGCCCGTGCTGCAGCAAAACGCCATGAACTTCTACGTGAACCCGAAAGAATATGCGATCCATTTCTACCAGAACGGGGTTGAATTTTACGAGCCCGACGGCCTGAAATCGCGGCTCGACTCCCTGGAGGCGTTCCGGGCGTTCCGGCAATGGACGGACCTGTTCAACACGTATGCCCTCGAGCGGGAGGTGCCGAGTTTTTATCAGCATTTCAGAAGCGGTGATATGCCGATCGGCATTTCCGACTACAACATGTACGTCCAGCTGGCCGCCGCCGCGCCGGAGCTGAACGGACGTTGGGGCATTGCGGAACTGCCGGGCATCCGCCGGGAAGACGGCACCATCGTCCGCTGGGCGGGCGGCGGCCAGCGGACGGCCGTCATCTTCGCCAGGTCGGAGAAACAAAAGGAAGCCTGGCAGTTTCTGAAATGGTGGTTGTCCGCCGACGTCCAGGCGCAATTCGGCAACGATCTCGAGGCGATCAACGGCGTCGCATTCCGCTGGAATACATCCAACGTGGAGGCCTTCGTCCGGCTGCCCTGGAAGGACGAAGACGCGAAGGTCATCCTGCGGCAATGGAAATGGTACAAGGACATTCCGAACGTGCCCGGCGGCTACTTTCTCGAGCGGGAGCTGAACAATGCCTGGGTGCGCAGCGTGGTCGGAACGATGAACCCGCTGGAATCGCTCGAACAGGCCGCCCGGGACCTGAACCGGGAGCTGGCCCGCAAGCAGCTGGAATTCGGTTTCATCGACGAGAAAGGGAACCGGCTCAAGCCGCTCGACATTCCCGTCGTCGACCGGCCGTGGGACGGCGTGGGCCGGTATGTGGAGGACCGCCATGTGGAATAGGATTTGGTCGTTCCGGATCTCGTATCTGTTCATCGCGCCGTTTCTTTCCTGTTTCGTCCTGTTCATCGTCGTTCCGATTTTCATGGCGATCGGGCTGAGCTTCACGTACTACAACGGCATCGAACCGCCGCGGTTCATCGGCTGGGACAATTTTCAATATTTGATCTCGCAGGATTTGCTGTTTCTCAAGCACGCGCTGCCGAACACGTTCAAATTCGCCGTCATCGTCGGACCCGGCGGCTACGCCATGTCGTTCCTGTTGGCCTGGCTCATTTCGCGGCTCGGGCGCCGGCTGCAGAAATGGGTGGCGCTGGCGATGTACACGCCGTCGCTCACCGCCGGGGTGGCGATGACGATCATCTGGCAGCCGCTTCTTTCCGGCGACCGGATCGGCTATCTGAACAGTCTGCTGCTCAAGCTGGGCTGGATCGACGTGCCGAAACTGTGGGTGACGGACCCGGCCCTGCTGATGAAATCGATGATCGCCGTCACGCTGTGGTCCAGCATGGGCGTCGGGTTTCTCGCGATGCTGGCCGGCATTCTGAACGTCGATCCGGTCCTGTACGAGGCGGGACGGATCGACGGCATCCGCAACAGTTTCCAGGAACTGTGGCACATCACGATTCCCTGCATGAAACCGCAAATGTTGTTCGGCGCGGTGATGGCCGTCGTCACGACGTTCAAGGCGGGGGCCATCGGCGTGGAGCTGTCGGGCGTCAATCCGACGCCGGAATATGCGGGGCATCTCATCGTCAACCACATCAACGATTACGGATTCATCCGCTTCGAGATGGGGTATGCCGCCGCCGTATCGGTCTTTCTGCTCCTCATGATGTACGCGGCCAACAAGCTGAGCTGGGGATTGTTCGGTTCGAAGGGGGAGTAGGGGATGAAAGGCCGCCGTCTTGCGGCGAGGTTTTCATTCAATGCGCTGATGATCGGATTGTCCGTGTTCATGGTGCTGCCGGTCGTGTACATGTTCAACCATGCGTTCAAACCCTATCACGAACTTTTCGTGTATCCGCCGGCCTTTTTCGTGAAAGATCCGAGCCTGCACAACGTCGCGGAACTGTTTTGGGTGACCGCCCAGTCCGTCGTGCCGGTTTCGCGTTACCTGTTCAACAGTCTGATCGTCACGTGTCTTGGCGTCATCGGGGTGACGGCCGCCAGCGCCCTGTGCGCCTACGCCCTGTCCAAACATCCGTTTCCGGGCCGCGGGCTGCTGTTTTCCTTCATCATCCTGATGCTCATGTTCACGCCGGAAGCGGTCCAGATTCCCCGCTATCTCATCGTGAGCCGGCTCGGGATCATGAACACGTACTGGGGCCATCTGCTGCCGCTGATGGCGCTTCCCGTGGGGGTCTTCCTGCTCAAGCAGTTCATGGATCAAATTCCGGACGCGCTGATCGAAGCGGCGCGGATCGACGGCGCCGGCGAATGGCGGGTGTTTTCCCGGATCGCGCTGCCGGTCTGCATGCCGGCGGTGGTGACGGTGGCGATTCTCGCGTTCCAGAACGCCTGGTCCAATGTCGAAACGTCGGCCCTGTTCATGCAGGATGACGAGATGAAGACGTTCCCGTTTTTCCTGACGACGCTCACGAGCAATCTGGCGAACAACGTGGCCAGGCAGGGGGCGGCGGCCGTGGCGGCCCTCATCCTGCTCGTGCCGAATCTCGTCTTTTTCATCCTGCTGCAGCGAAAAGTCATTTCCACGATGGCGCATTCGGGGATCAAAGAATGAAAAAGGGAAAGAAGACAGCCATGTTCCGTTTTGTCCGCGCGTTCGCGCTTCAGCTGAGCCTGCTCGGGGCTTTTGCCGCCCTTTGGCCCGGCCGGGTTGCGGCCTCCGGGCTGCCCTATGAAACCTATTACCGGGACGGATTCGGCCAGACGGTCAAAACGCAGGCCGCCTATCTGCCCGCCGGGCTGATCAAATTGGATTTCAACGGGCCGCAAGATTTGTTCGTGGACGAAAAGGACCACATCTACGTGGCGGACACCGGCAACAACCGGATCGTCCATCTCGACCGGGACGGCACTTTCGTGCGGGAAATTGTCGTGCCGGAAAGCCCGCTCAGCCGTCCGTCCGGCGTTTTCGTCGACGGAAACGGCGACATCTACGTGGCGGATACCGGCAATGCCCGCATTGTGCGGCTGAATGCGGAAGGGCGGCTCGTGAAGGCGTTCGGACGGCCGGCATCCGCCTACATTCCCGATTCCTTCAAATATGAGCCGGTGCGCGTCGTCGTCGACAAGCGGGGCTTTCTGTTCGTCACGTCCCTCGGGGCCTATCAGGGTCTGGTGCAGCTGGACCCGGACGGCGGATTTGTCGGCTTCTTCGGCCCGAACAAGGCGCCGTTCACCCTGTTTGACGCCTTCAAGCGGCTGGTCTACACGCGGGAAATGTATGCGCGGGAACCGAAAAAGCGGCCGCCCGCCGTCACGAGCGCGGACATCGACCGGGACGGGTTCATTTACACCGTCACCCGGGAAGCGACCCGCGACCAGATCAAAAGGCTGAACATGGCGGGAGTTGACCAGCTGCCGGGCAAAGGGGACTTTCACCATCTGCAGCCGGTCCGTTCCTACGGGGAGATCCTCCATCCGCGGAGCGATTCGCCTTCTCCCCAGCTGGTCGATCTGACGGTCGATGATGACGGAAACGTGACGGTGGTGGATGCCGTCCATGACGTCGTCAGCCAGTACGACCGGAACGGCAACCTGCTGTTTTTCTGGGGAACCGAGATGCTGACGGCCGCGGCCAAAACGGGCGTGGTGCGGGCGCCGGCGGCCATCGACCAAAATTCGGCGGGGGATCTGCTGATTCTCGACGGCACCAACAATCTGATCCACGTGCTGCGCCGCTCCGAATTCGGTTCCCTGGTCCACCGGGCGAACGCCCTCACGCAGGCCGGGCGCTACGAAGAAAGCGAGCCGCTGTGGGAAGAGGTGCACCGGCTGAATGAACGCTACACGCCGGCGCTCATCGGGCTGGCCAAAGCGGCCTACAAAAAGGAACGGTTCGACCGGGCGCAGGAGCTGTTCCATCGTGCGGGCGTCGTGGGCGGCTATTCGGAGTCGTTCTGGCAAAACCGGCTGCGCTGGTTCCAGCGGCATTTCGGACTGGCGATGAACGGATTGGCCGGCGCCGCGCTGCTCGCTTTCGCCATCCGGAAAGTTCGGCGGAGACGGCGGACGGGGCGGACCGGGGCGGCAGAAAGGACGCCGGCCGCCATCCGGCCCGGGAATGCCGGAAGCGGCGTTTCCGTTGCGGCGCAACTGAAACACGCGTTCACGGTGCTCCGGCATCCGGCGGACGGTTTTTACGCCATCCGCCACGAGGGGAAGGCGGGGGCCGCGGGCAGCCTGGTTCTTTTCGTCCTGGCGATGGCCGCGTTCGCCTTCATCCAGGCGAAAACCGCCTTCGTCTTCAATCCCTGGCAGCGCCTCGGCGTTGAGCTGCCGCCGCTTCTCGTCCAGTTCGCCGGCATCTGGATCGGCTGGGTCGTCAGCAACTACCTGACCGGTTCCCTGTTCCGGGGGGAAGGGCGGTTCCGGGACGTGCTGTACGGCAGCGCGTACGCCCTGTTTCCCCTCGTGCTGATCGGCGTGCCGAAAACGGTGTTGTCCCATGCCTTGACGCTGAACGAAGCCGCCCTTTTCCGGTTTCTCGACACGGTCATGATGGTCTGGATCGCCCTTTTGTTCATCCGGCTCGTGCAGGGCGTCCACAATTATGCGTTTTCCGAGGCCGTTGCCGTGACCGCCGCTTCGCTTCTGGCACTGGCCGTCCTCGTCGCCATGCTGTTCATCCTGCTCGGTCTCGGCCTCGAACTGGTCCAGTTTCTGAAGTCGATCTATCAGGAGGTGATCGTGCGGTGAACGGACGGCGCATCCGGGTTTTGCGGTTCATCCGGCCCGTGCTGGCGGCTTTGGCGCTCGCCGCGATGGGCGGACTGGCGGTCCGCATCCTGTTTTTTCCTTCCGGATCGCCGGCGGCCGGAGAAGCGGCCGGCGGCTGGTCCGAAGCGGCCGGATTTCCCCGCGTGAAACCGGGGCTGCCCGAAGAACGGCATTTCGAACGGATGGCCGAAAACGACGCGTTCCTCCTCCTGGCAGACCGGACGACGGCCCATTTCCGGCTGGTGGACAAAAGAAGCGGGATCACCTGGCGTTCCTATCCGGATCCTGCCCATTGGGAAGCGGAGGGCGTTTCGGAAACCTGGAAACGGCATCTGGCTTCGCCGATCCTGTTCGATTATGTCGACGCGGACCACTACAAATCGCTGCCCGTCACGGGAAGCCTGATGGCCAGCGGAGGGGTTCTGGAGCATTTTGCGCGGACGGACCGCGGTTTTGCCGTCACCTTTTCGTTTCCGGAGCTCGGGCTGAAGATTCCCGCCGAAGTGTCGCTTTACGGACGATATGTGGAAACCCGGATCCATGACGAGGGGATCGCGGAAGAAGGGCCGAACCTCCTCCTGAACGTCAAGCTCTATCCGCTGTTCGGGGCGGAACCGTCGCTGGGGCAGGAAGGGTATCTGTTCATTCCCGACGGCTCCGGCGCCCTGATCCGTTTTGAGCAGGACCGCGCCATGCCCCAGCTCGTGTACAACGAGAGCGTCTACGGCAACGATTTGTCGTTCTTCCACGAGCAGACCAATCGACAGCGCGTCCTGATGCCGGTATACGGTCTCAAATCCGGCGACCGGGCGTTTGTGGCGATCATCACCGAAGGCGAGGCGTATGCCCATGTGTTTGCGGCGCCTTCGGGAGCCGTCGGCCGTTTCAACTGGGTGACCGCCGAATGGCAGTACCGCAAGCGGTTTTTTCAAAGCGTCGGCCGGCATACGGGAGAAGGGTTTTATGCGTACGGCAGGGAACCGTTTGCGGCCTCGGGCCGGGCGACCCGCTATTACCCGCTGCTTCCCGGCGAAAGCGACTACGCGGGCATGGCGGCCGTCTACCGCACCTATTTGATGGAGGAGCTCGGCGTCCGGCCGCAAGTGCCGGAACCGGGGGACGTGCCGCTGTTTGTGGACGTGCTCGGTGCCGACAACGAAAAAGGGTGGTTTGGCGACCGCTATCTGAAGGTGACGACGTGGGAGGAAGCCGGCCGGATCATCCGGGCCATCCGCGAGGCGGGCGCCGGCCGGATCCGGGTCAACGCCATCGGCTGGCAGCAGGGCGGCTACAGCGACTACGGCGGACATTTCCCCGCCGATGCAAGGCTCGGCGGCAGCAGGGGGCTGAAAGCCTTCATCGCCGATGCGCACGCGCTGGGCATTCCCGTGTTCCTCGGCGCGGATTACACGCTGAACGCCAACGGGAAGGACGGGTTCTGGTGGAGGCGGGACGGCCTGCGGAATCCGGCCGGCGCCGTGCCGGAAAAACGGGACGACCGGGACCGGGAACCGGCCCGTTACGTCAGCGCGCTGTTCTACCGGGAGACCCTGCTTTCCGATCTCCCGGATTACGAGGCGCTGGGCGCGGACGGCATCTATTTCGAGAACGGCATCGGCCAGCAGGCGAGCACCGATTACAATCCCCGCTACCGGTCCACCCGCGAAGAAGCGATCGCCGTGCAGGTGGAACTGCTCCGGCGGACGAAGGCGCGCCTCGGGTCGGCCGTCGGCCACAATCCGAATTTTTACGCCGTGCCCCAACTGGATCACGTCCACCTGCTGGCGGACGGCCATTCCCACGATGTGTTCGCCGCCGAGGAAGTCCCGTTTGCCCAGATCGTGCTGCACGGGCTCCGCACGTATACGCTGGGCTACTCGAACGCCAGGGACGAATGGCGCGACGGTTTTTTGCGGAGCATCGAATACGGCGCCTATCCGGCCTATCTGCTCGGCGCGGCGAGCGCCGACGATCTGCGGCGGTCGTACGGGGATTGGCCGCCCGGTCTCGATTACCGGAACTGGCTGGAGACGATCCGCCGGGAGGTCCGGGAAGCCGCCGAAGCGCTGGGCGACGTGACGGACCGGTTCATCACCGGTCACCACACGCCGGCTCCCGGCGTGAAAGTGACGGAGTACGGGGACGCCAGGCGCATCATCGTCAATTACAACCCGACCGACGTCCAGCTGGACGGCCGCGTCATCCCCGCCAAAGATTTTGTCGTGGTGAAGGGAGGTGAGTGACGCGTGAAGCGGTTCCCGGGACGGGGCCCCGAAGCGCAGCGCAAGCGGGAAGGGGCGCTGTTCATCGCGCCGTGGGTGATCGGCTTTCTGTCCTTCATCGCGTTTCCGCTTTTTTATTCGCTGTACATGAGCCTGCACCAGGTCAAAATCACGGTGGACGGCGTGGAGTATGCGTTCATCGGGATCAAGCACTACCGGGAAATCCTGATCGCCGACGGGAGCCTGCTCTATGAGGAATTGCTGCCCTTTCTGCGCGAGACGGCGATCATGATCCCGATCATCCTGGCTTTCTCGCTGGCCGTGGCCCTTTTGCTGAACATGCGGTTTCCGGGCCGCACCCTGTTTCGGGTCATTTTCTTTCTGCCGGTCATTTTTTCCTCCGGACAGATCGTGCAGGAGTTCATCACCCAGGGCGAGGGATCGCTCAGCATCGTGAAAACCCTCCGCCTCGATGAATATTTGCGGGAGTACGTGCCCGCGGGATGGGCCGGTCCGATCCAGAACGTCATGGACTCTTTCGTGCTCATTCTCTGGTATTCCGGCGTGCAGATTCTCCTTTTTCTGGCCGGTCGCCAGACGCTGCCGGCGTCGGTCTACGAGGCGGCCCGCATCGACGGGGCCGGTCCGTGGAACACGCTCTGGACCATTACGCTTCCGGGGCTTGTTCCCTACATGTTTCTCAACCTGATGTACACCGTCGTCGATCTGTTCACCTTCCCGGGAAATCCGGTCGTGAGCAGGGTGAACACGGTCAATTACGGCAGTTCCAGCGCGCTGGCCTGGATCTATTTTTCCATCGTGCTGTCCATCGTGCTGCTGACACTGCTTCTGTATGCCCGCATCGAGAAATGGCTGTCCGGAAAACGATAGAAAAGCCCGGGAGGTGACGGACATGGAATTGGTGAAAGCGGGCATCCGCCGCCTGTACGCCGTCCGCGTCGCGAAAGCGCGCCTGGCGATGCCGGGCGCCGCCATCCGCCGGCTGGCGGATGCGGCGATCGGCCGGGGGATGCTGTGGAAGCCCGTCGTGTATGTTGTGCTGACCTGCGTGGCTTTCATTTACGTCAAGCCGATTTTGTACATGGTGACCACCATGGTGAAAGACGCGTCGAACATTCTCGATCCCGCGGTCATCTGGGTGCCCCGGTCGATCCATCTCGGCCATCTGGAAAAAGCGGCCGGGATGCTCGACTACGGGAAAAGCTTTCTGATCAGTGCGTCGCTGGCCGGATCCGTGTCCGTCCTGCAGACGTTTTCCTGCGCGGTGGCCGGATACGCCTTCGCCAGGCTGGATTTTCCGTTCAAGAAATTCTGGATCGCGATGCTGCTGTTCAGCTTCATCATGCCGCCCCAGGTGACGATCCTGCCGTCCATCATGCTGTTCAAGAAGCTCGGCTGGATGGACACGTTCCTGCCCATGGTCGTTCCCGCGCTTTTCGGACACGGACTCAAAGGGGCCATGTTTGTCATCATTTACCGGTCATTCTATTCCACGCTGCCGAAAGAGCTGGATGAAGCGGCCAGAATCGACGGAGCCGGCCTAGTCCGCCTGTTTTTCCGCGTCATGTTTCCGGTTGCCCGTTCGGCGTCCGTCGTGGTGCTGCTGTTCTCGTTCGTCTGGAACTGGAACGATTTCTATTTTCCTTCCCTGTACATGTTCACGGCCGAAAGCGTTCCCCTGTCGATCTCGCTGGCCCGCATGGCGGGCGAAATGGCGCAGGCGCAGGGCGCGGGCGAGCTGACGGTGTTCGCCGAAGCGATCAAAATGGCCGCTTCGTTTTTGATCATCATGCCGCTGATCGGCGTCTACCTGGTCGCCCAGCGCTGGTTCATCGAGGGCGTGGAACGGACGGGATTGGTGGAGTGAAAGACAAAAACGGGACGGAACGCGGGAACGCGATGGAACGGGCGACGCTGCTCAAGGATTTTTTCCGGAAGGCGTGGCCGGCCTATCTGGCCGCTTTCGGCTTTCATTTTGCCGCCAATCTGATCCATGTCTGTTATCCGCAGATCCTTGGCCGCATCACCGACCGGCTGCAGGCCGGCGCGCTCACCGCCGGCCTTCTGGCCCGCGAGGCGCTGGTGCTCCTGGCCGTCGGGGCCGGCCACGTGGTGATCGGCGCGGCGGGCATGCTGCTCATCATGTACACCGGCCGGACGTTCGAGAAACAGGTGCGGAACCGGCTGTTCTGGCATTTCAGCCGCCTGGGCGAACGGTTTCATGCGAAGAACGGCGTCGGCAGGCTGCTCAATTATTTCATGAACGACGTCACGGCGGTCCGCGAATCGATCGCCATGGGGTTCAACGCGGCGACGAACGCCGTCATGCTGCTTGCCGCCTCCGTGACGATGATGGTGTTGGCCGGCATCCCGCCCGGTCTCGTCGCCGCTTCCGTGTTGCCGCTTCTGGCCATTCCTTTGTTTGTCGTCCGATTCGGACCGCGCATCCGGGACCGGTCGCTGGACGTCCAGCGGGCGCTGGGCGAGATGACGGAAACCGCGGAGGAGCAATTCGGGGGCATCCGGGTCACGAAATCGTTCGCGGTGGAACCGATCATGAACGCCCGGTTCGGCAAAACCGTGGAGCGGATTCGCGAGAGCCAGCTGAGGCTTGTCCGGCTGTCGGCGTTTTTCCAGGCGGTCGTCCCGTTCCTCGGGGCGGCTTCCCTTGCCGTCGCCATCGTGCTCGGCGGCCGGATGGCCGTCGCCGGGCGGATCACGCTCGGCCATTTTGTCTCCCTGACGCTGTACGTCCGCATGCTGATGCATCCGCTGCAGCAGATCGGCAATGTCGTCAACGCCATCCAGCGGTCGCGGGCGTCCCTTGAGCGGTTGAACGGGCTTCTTTCGGAACGGCCGGAAATCGCCGATATCGGCCGGCCCGGCGACGTCTCCTTCGGGCAGGCGGCGCTGGAGGTGCGCAATTTGACGTTCCGCTACGGGCCGGGGGAACGACCGGTTCTCCGCAACGTCAGTTTCCGCGTCGAACCCGGCGCGACCCTCGGCATCACCGGACGGACGGGCAGCGGCAAGACGACGCTGGCGAAGCTCATCCTTCGCCTGATCGATCCGCCGCCGGGCACGATCCGGATCGGGGACGCCGACATCCGGGAGCTTTCCCTCGAAAGCCTGCGGACGCAAATCGGTTACGTGCCGCAGGACGGATTTCTGTTCAGCACCACCATCCGGGAAAACATCGCGTTCCACAAAAGGGACGAGGAATTGGCCGCCGTCGAGCGGGCGGCCAGGCAGGCGTGCATATACGACAGCATCGTCCGGATGGAACACCGGTTCGACACGAGGCTCGGCGAGCGGGGGCTTACGCTTTCCGGCGGCCAGCGGCAGCGCGTGAGCCTGGCCAGGGGATTGTTCAAAAACGCGCCGATCATGATTCTCGACGACAGCACAAGCGCCGTCGATGCCGCCACGGAGCAGGCGGTCATCGAGTCGCTCAGGCGGGAGCGGAAAAACAGGACGACGCTGATCATCAGCCACCGCATCAGCGCAATCAAACATGCCGACGAAATCATCGTCCTGGATGACGGAGAAATCGTCCAGCGCGGCACCCACGAAGCGCTGATCGCCCGGCCCGGCCTTTACCGCACGTTCCATTCGATCCAGGAGGAGGGAAGCCGCTTTGCGACCGGCACAGGCGATTCATAACTGGCAGCTGGACCAGAAGGCCGACCTCGGTCTGTCCGCGCCAAAGCCCCGGTACGTTCCGGCTTTCCGGACGCTCGTCGGGTACATGAAACCGCACGCCTGGCGGCTTTGCGCCGTCGTCGGCTGCGCCGTCGCCTCCGTCATGTCGGATTTGCTGCAGCCGTATCTCGTCAAGGTGGCCATCGACGACAACCTGATGGCGGGCCGGAACGACTGGCGGGCTTTGATCGCGATTGGCGGCGCCTACTTCCTGCTATCCGTTGCCGGCCTCGCGTTCACATATTTGCAGGGGAATCTGCTGCAGGCGATCGGGCAGAGCGTCGTGGCGAAAATCCGGACGCAGCTGTTCGATCACATCCTGAAGCAATCGATGCGCTATTTCGACCGGATGAGCCGCGGCGGCCTGATCACGCATATTTCCAGCGACACGGAAGCGATCAGCCAGTTTTTCAACCAGGTGCTGCTCAGCCTGATTCGCGACGGCTTCACCGTCGTGCTGATTCTCGCGATGATGTTTCGTCTGGATGCGACGCTGGCCCTCTACAGCCTTTTGCTGCTGCCGGCCGTGTCGGCCGTCGCGGCCGCTTTCCGATCGCGCATGCGCAAAACGTACCAGCTGGCCCGCACCCGCCTGTCCCGGATGGTGGCTTTCGTGGCCGAAAACCTGTCGGGCATGTCGATCGTGCAGGCCTTCCATCAGCAAAAGGAACAGCAGAAGCGGCTGGAAGAACTGAACGAGGAGTATTTCAGGGCCAATCTGCGCGAGATCGGCACCAACGTGGCTTTCGGCCGGACGTTCGAGCTGCTCTCCAACCTGTTCATCGCCTTCATCACCTGGGCCGGCGGCCGGGCGGTGGTCGGCCATTCCCTGGAGTTCGGCGTGCTGTATGCGTTCATTGCCTACATCCGGCAGTTTTTCCAGCCGGTGAGCACGATCACCCAGCAATGGAACACGCTGCAGGCCGCCACCGTTGCGGTGACCCGGATCTGGGACGTGCTGAGCCAAAAGCCCGACATCACGGACCGCGCAACCCGCGGGTCGGAAGGGGCGCCGGATGAGGGCCGGACATGGCCGGCCGAAGGCGGCGGAAGTTCCGCGGCCGGCGCGGGGCTTGGCCGGTTCAGCCCGGAGCGGGTGAAAGGCGGCATCGTGTTTGACCGGATTTCCTTCTCGTATGACGGGGTTGTGCCGGTGATCCGGGATCTCGATCTGGAAATCGCGCCCGGGGAAATGATCGGCATCGTCGGTTCGACGGGGGCGGGCAAAAGCTCGCTCATCAGCCTGCTGTGCCGGTTTTACGACGTGGACGAGGGAAGCATCCGCATCGACGGAACGGACATCCGGGACATTCCGCAGGCGGTGCTGCATCGTCTCGTCGGACTGGTCCAGCAGGAACCGTTCCTTTATTCCGGCAGCCTCATCGACAACGTGCGGCTGTTCGACGAATCGGTCCCGCGGGAGGACGTCATCCGCGCCTGCGAACTGGTGGGGGCGGACATGATCGCCAAAAAAATGAGGAACGGCTACGACGCCAGGCTGTCCGGGCGGGGAAGCGGGCTGTCCGCCGGGGAGCGGCAACTGATCGCTTTCGCGAGAATCGCCGTGTTCAGGCCGAAGGTGCTCATCCTGGATGAAGCCAGCGCCAACCTCGATTCCCATACCGAACAATTGCTGCAGCACGCCCTGGACGTCGTGTCCAGAGGCCGGACCACGATCGTCATCGCCCACCGGCTGTCGACGGTCCGGCAGGCGGACCGGATCATCGTGATGAGCCGGGGGCGGATCGCCGAACAGGGCACCCATGAACAGCTGTTGAGCCGGCGCGGCATGTACTGGGAGCTGTACCGGCTTTCCGTCGGCCAAAAGGCCGGCTTGACCAATATTCCGGAAAGTGGTGAACAACCGTGAAAAAGAAAGGGTTTCTCCTGTTTTTGCTCGCCGTGACGGCGGCCGCAGGCGCGGCCTGCGGCCAGGCGGCGCCCGGTCCCGATGCCGGCCGGCAAGCGGCCGGTGCCGACAGGCAAGTGCTCGGCGCCGAGCCGATCACGCTGACTTTCTACAACACGACCGGCACGCTGCCGGACACGGAGTTCAAGACGCTCATCGCCGACCCGATCAAGGCGAAGTATCCGGACGTGACCATCGAACGGATCGTCCCGGCGGCGGAGACGACCCTCGAGGAAGTGCTGTCGACGCACGCGCCCGACATCATCTACTCCACTTCGTCGTCCCACCAGCGGGTGCTCCGGCTGGGCGCCTATGAGGATTTGCGGCCGTACATCGAAAAATACGGCTTCGACGAAAGCCGCCTGAAGCCGATCCTGTATGACTACATCAAGGAAATCACGAAAGGAAGGGGGGACGCGGTCATCGCCCTGCCCTTCAATTCGAACCAGCATGTCCTGTATTACAACAAGGACATTTTCGACCGGTTCGGGGTTCCCTACCCGCCCGACCGGCAGATGACGTGGGAGGAAACGCTGGAGCTGGCCCGCCAGCTGACGCGGACGGATAACGGCGTCCATTACATCGGGCTGTCGGTGGACAATCTGACCGGCCTGGCGAAGGGGCTCGGCCTGGAGCTGCTCGACCGGGAAACCCATCGGGCTTTGCTGGATACGCCGGACTGGCGCCGGGTGTTCGAGCTGAACAAGCGCATTTTCGAGATTCCCGGGTACGTGACGCCGGACGGCACGTGGAACTGGGGACGCGACCATTTCATGAAGGATCAGGTCGTCGCGATGCGGGTCACCTGGCTGGCGAACATGGTTGGACCGCTGGAGGAACTGCGGCAGCAGGGCATCGAATTCAACTGGGACATCGCGCCGGCGCCGAATTTCCCGGACCGGCTGGGCTATACCCGGGAGGCCCAGGTCCACACCCTTTCCGTCAACCGGAAGAGCCGCCACAAGGACGAGGCGTTCCTGGTCATCGCCGAAATCCTGTCGGACGAATGGCAGCGGATGCTGGCCCGCAACGGGCGCATTTCCGCCATCGTCAAGCCGGAGCTGGACAAGGAATACGGACTCGACATACCGGTGCTGCAAGGCAAGTCGGTCGGCAACGTCTTCATCGGCGAACCGTTGCAGGAGCATTACTTCCATCCGTTCGAGCTGGATGTGCTGGGCAGGCTGACGGAAGCGGCGGAAGACATGGCCGTGGGCGGCCTGGACGTGAATTCGGCCATCCGCAAGGCGTCGGAGGCGATCAACCGGGACGTCGAAACGCTGATCCAGATCTACGGCGAACCGTAATCGGTGAACGGGGACGATCCGGTTCCGCGCAAGAAAAAACCCTCCGCGAATCCGGCCCGGATGGCCCGGATGGCGGAGGGCTTCGTTTTCTTTTCCGGCTTCGGCGCCTTCATTCCAGGAAAAATCCGCGGTTTGCAAGAAACGATTTCATGTGGAGACGCCGGTTGGTTCGCAGGCGGGCGGCCATTTCCTTCGACCAGGTGGTGTCCCGGCCGCCGCCCTTGCGGGTCAGCATGTAATGGCGCAGCTGTTCGTTGTATTCCGCAATGCTGTCCCGGTAGGCATGGTCCGAGTAGCCATTGTAATGCAGGACGGCCCGCATCGGCAGGCGCGGCCGCTGGGTCGGCTCTTCGTCGGGATAGCCGAGACACATCCCGAACACGGGATAGACCAGTTCGGGCAAGCCCAGCAAGTCGGAAACCTGCTGCGGATTGTTGCGGATGCCGCCGATGAAGACGGTGCCGAGTCCGAGCGATTCCGCGGCGATGGCGGCATTCTGGGCGGCCAGCGCGGCATCCACCGTCGCAATGATGAAAATTTCCGTGCTGGCCGGGATGTCGGCGCCGCCCTCCGGCTCGCAGGCCGCCTTCAGGCGGTACAGGTCGGCGCACCAGACGAGAAAGACGGGGCATTCCGCCACATAGGCCTGGTTTCCGGCAAGTTCCGCGAGCGTCTTTTTCTTGTCGGAATCCGTGACGGCAATGACGCTGTAAGCCTGCATGTTGCTGGAGGTGGGGGCGCGCTGCGCCGATTGGATGATGGCGGTGAAACGGTCTTCCGGAATCGGATCGGCCTTGAATTTGCGGATGGAACGGTGCCGGTTCAGAAGGGCGATCGTTTCGTTCACGGCGTTTTCAATCTCCTTTCGCAAAGCGGAAATTCGGGAAAACAAAAAGAGACACGGCGGGTGTCTCTCCAGCGGACTGGTCGTTCAACACGGTTTGGATCATGTTCTTTGCCCAGATAAAATAACACGTCGCACGGTGAAAGTCAACCGTGGAAAGGGGCGTTGCAAAATGCTGGAAATCCCGTTGACACGCCGGGAGCGGAATGCTAAAATAGGCTTGCAAAAACAAATTAAATCAATAAGAATAATAAGTTATTGACGACCGGACAGCCGGAGAGCCATGGAAATTGTCTCCGGCTTTGCTGTTTTTGAAGGGGGGACCGGGCATGTCCTGAAGCGGTGGCCGGACCGGGGCGGGTGCGCGGCCGCGGCGGCGGCCGGCAGGGGAGAACGCGTTCCGTCGTTTTCATTCCCGATGCGGGGAAGACACAAACTTTCGGCAAGGAGGAAACCGTATGGCGATCACGAAGGAAAGCTGGGAACAAGTCTGGAAAGACCGGATTGCGAAAAGTTTGCAGGGCATTGAATACGGACAGGTGCAAATCACGTTCCACGACGGGGAAATCGTCCAGATCGACCGGACGGTGAGAAGCCGTTTTCCGTTCACGGAGAAGAAACCGGCCGCAAGAACGAGGACGTGGCACGCAAACCCGTGAAGGGCCGTTCATGCCGGCGGGGAAGGGCGGACGCGGATGCCGCCGCAAAAAATGGCCGAAACGGGTTTTCCATTTTCGGCCAATGTGATATGAGGACAGGCAAATTTCCCGAAGTCCGGCGGACGGATGGTCCATCGTCCGACGCTTCGGCTCACGGCCTGGCGCCAAATCGCCGGGCTTTTCCGTTTTGCCGGGGCGAAACGGCTTGTCCGGCCACGAAAACGGACCGCCGCTGGCCGCACGGGGCCAGGCATCGGCCGTCCGCCCGCGCGGGCCGTCGGCAAAAAAGGGACGGAGAAAGCGGCATGCCCCGGTTTCCCGTTTTCCGCCAGCGGAAGTTTGCCGCGCTTCAGCCCGAAACGGGCGGTCAGCGCCGCCGGATTCTGCGCCATCTTCCCGGCGACGTCCCAGAACGGGCATGCCTTTCCGCTAAGGACGGGTTGACCGCACTTCGTACCGGTGACCGGAGCGAATGATGCTCCGATTTTTTCGTGCCGATTGACAATGGACATCAGGCAGGATACACTGGAGGTGTGAACGTAAACGTTTACGTCCAAACGGTGTTGGATGCTTGGCGACAAAAGGCGTCCGTTTCGCTTTTTCCAGCGACAAGACCTCGACAAAGCCGGACGGAAAGGAGGGGATGCCTTGAAACGGAACGGGAAACCGACCATCCGGGACGTCTCGCGGAAAGCAAACGTTTCCGTCGCCACCGTCTCGCGCGTCCTGAACAACCAGCCCGGTTTTTCGGAGGAGACCCGGCGCAAGGTGCTGCAGGCCATCGAGGAGCTCGGCTATCACCCGAACCAGATCGCCCGCGGGCTGGTCAGCCGGAAAACCCGCACCGTCGGGGTGCTGTTTCCCGTCGTGTCCAGCATGTTCAGCGCCGCGCTGCTCGCGGGCATCGAGGCGGAGGCGAACCGGCGGGATTACGGCGTCATCGTCTGCAACATGGGCGCCAAGGGCGACCGGTTTGAGCGGGTCATCGCCATGATGGCGGAAAAAAGGGTGGACGGCCTGCTGTTTGTCAGCGAATGGCTGGGCGAACGGTTCGCCGAAAAGCTGAAGTCGCTTTCGGTCCCCGTCGTGCTGGTGTCGACCGGCAGCCCGGGGTCGCCGTTTCCGTACGTGAAGGCGGACGATTTCCGGGGCGCGTTCCAGGCCGCCCGCTACCTGTTGGAAGCCGGACACCGGCGCATCGGCATGGTCAGCGGGCCGCCGGAAGACCCGATCGCCGGCGGGCCGCGCATCGAGGGCTACCGCCATGCGCTCCGTTCGTACGGCATTGCGCCGTCGGACCGGGACATTGCGGTGGCCGCCTTCGATTTCCACAGCGGGCTCCGGGCAGCCGGCGAACTGTTGGACCGATCCCCGGATTTGACGGCGATTTTCGCCGCCGGCGACGAGATGGCCGCCGGCGTCCTCGCCTGCTGCTACCAGCGGGGCCTGCGCGTGCCCGACGACCTCTCCGTCATCGGCTACGACAACCTGGCTCTGGCGGACATGACGTCGCCGCCTCTCACCACGGTGGCCCAGCCGCTGGAACGGATGGGACGGACGGCGATGGAAATGCTCCTTTCCATGCTGGAAGGCGGCGGCGAGCCGGAATCCCTCCTGCTCGAAACGTCCGTCGTGGAGCGCAAAAGCGTCCGGATCATGCCGTCCTGACCGCATGCCGCGCATGGCGGCGGCCGGGAACGGGCATCATGCGAACGAAACCATGCCAATCAAGGCTCACCAAGGGAGATGACGCGAATGGACAAAGCGTTCTGGAAGGAAGCCGTCGTTTACCAGATTTATCCCCGCAGTTTCAAGGACAGCAACGGGGACGGGATCGGCGACCTCCGCGGGATCATCGAGAAGCTGGACTATCTGAAGGAGCTGGGCGTGGACGTCGTCTGGCTCAACCCGGTGTACAAGTCGCCCAACGACGACAACGGCTACGACATCAGCGACTATTACGACATCATGGACGAATTCGGCACGATGGCCGACTGGGAGGAATTGCGGGACGGCCTGCACGCGCGGGGGATCAAATTGGTGATGGACCTGGTGGTCAACCACACGTCCGACGAGCATCCCTGGTTCGTGGCGTCCCGTTCGTCGAAGGACAATCCGTACCGCGACTTCTATTACTGGCGGCCGGGCAAGCCGGACGGCCGGGAGCCGAACAACTGGCTGTCCTTCTTCAGCGGCTCCGCCTGGGAATACGACGAAAAGACGGGCGAATATTACCTGCATCTGTTCTCGCGCAAGCAGCCGGACCTGAACTGGGAAAATCCGAAAGTTCGCGAGGAAGTGTACAAGATGATGCGCTGGTGGCTCGACCGGGGCGTCGACGGTTTCCGCATGGACGTGATCAACTGCATTTCCAAAGCGGAAGGACTGCCCGACGCCGGCAGCGGCCGGTACGGCTGGGGCGGCGACTATTTCCTGAACGGCCCGCGGGTGCATGAATTCCTGCAGGAGATGCACCGGGAAGTGCTGAGCCGCTACACCGACATCATGACCGTCGGCGAAACGCCCGGCGTGACGGTGGAAGAAGCCCTCAAATACACCGACCCCCGGCGCCAGGAGCTCAACATGGTGTTCCAGTTCGAGCACATGGGCGTGGACGCGGGTCCCGGCGGCAAGTGGGACGTGCGTCCGTGGGATTTCGTGGAGCTGAAGCGGATTTTGAACAAATGGCAGACCGGCCTGCGCGGCGTCGGCTGGAACAGCCTGTACCTGAACAACCACGACCAGCCCCGCATGGTGTCCCGTTTCGGCGACGAGGGCAAATACCGCAAGGAATCGGCCAAAATGCTGGCCACCATGCTGCACACGATGCAGGGAACGCCCTACATTTACCAGGGCGAGGAAATCGGCATGACCAACGTCCGCTTCGAGTCCATCGACGATTACCGGGACATCGAGACGCTGAACATGTACCGGGAGAAGGTGCTGGAGCAGGGCGAAGATCCGCAGAAGGTGCTGAAAGCGATCCATTACATCGGCCGGGACAACGCCCGCACGCCGATGCAGTGGGACGACGGCCCGAACGCCGGGTTCACGACGGGCACGCCCTGGATCAAGGTGAATCCGAATTACAAGTCCATCAATGTCAAAGAGGCGATGGCCGATCCGGATTCGATCTTCCACTACTACCGCAAGCTGATCGCCCTCCGCAGGCAAAACGACATCATGGTGTACGGCGATTTCCTGCCGCTCATGGAAGACCATCCGCAAATCTATGCCTATCTGCGGGTGCTCGGCAAGGAGCGGTGGCTCGTTTTGCTCAACTTCTTCGGCCGCGAATGCGAATTCGATCTGCCGAAGGATGTCACGTTCGGGGACGCCGGACTCGTGATCGGCAATTACCCGGACGGCAACCGGCCGCTGTCCCGGCGCGTCGCGCTCCGGCCGTACGAAGCCCGGGTCTATGCCCTCGTGTAATCCCGGCCCGCCTGCAACGGCCCGTGGCGAACGGCCGAAAGCGGTCCCGCGCCCGTGCGCGGGCCCCTTTTTTTTGCGTCCACGGCTCCTTTCCTGCGCCGGTCGTCAGCCGCAAGGGTGTCTTTTTTTATGCGCCGTCTGAACATTTTCCACCATGTTGATGGTCCGCCGCCCGCCATCGCGATGAAAGCGTTTCAAAAACGTGAAAAAAGGACACCATTTGCGGAACGTAAACGGTTACGTTTCCCCGCGGCCCGCTGCCATAATGAAAGCGTCAGCCATGGTCAATGGGCACATCCGAAAGGGAGGTTCGACAACAATGAGAAAACGGGGAAAAATCGGGAGTCTGGCGATGGTGCTCCTGTTGGTGCTCGTCGCGGCCGCCTGCGGCGGAAATGCGGGCGGGGGCGCCGCGGCAACCGGAAACGGCGGGCCGCAGGGCGGTTCGTCCGGGGGCCGGGCGGGAGGCCAAAGCGCGGACCGGGTGAAGATCGAGTTCTGGCACACGTATTCGGATGCCGAAGAGGAAGTGCTGTTGAACGAAGTCAAGCCGCTGTTCGAACAGCAGCACCCGAACATCGAACTCGTGCCGACGCGGATGCCGTACGAAGGATTGAAGCAGCAGGTGATCGCCGGCGTGGCGGGCGACGCCGCTCCCGACCTGATGCGGATGGACATCATCTGGGTGCCGGAATTCGCCAAGATGGGCGCGTTGATGCGGCTCGACGACAAGGACGGGTTCGCGGACATCCAGGCCGCCGTGTTCGAAGGACCGCTGGCGACCAACTTCTATAACGGCGGCTATTATGGGTTGCCGCTCAACACGAACACGAAAGTGGCCATCTACAACAAGGCCATTCTGGACGACCTCGGGATCGAGCCGCCGAAGACGATGGACGAACTGGAGGACGCGGCCCGAAAGGCGAAGGCGGAAGGGTATCCCGGCGGCATCACCATCGGCGGCGCCCACGCCTGGGCGGCCCTGCCGTACTTCTGGAGTCTGGGCGGCAAGCTGACCAACGGGGATTACACGAAGGTGGACGGCTATCTGAACAGTCCGGAAAGCGTCAAGGCGCTGGAAACGATTCTGGCCTGGAACGCGGAAGGCCTGCTCAGCCCGCCGATCCTCGGCGGCGAACCGGGCTCGTGGGACGGGATGAAAAACGGCGAATACCTGATGATCGACGACGGCCCGTGGTTTTATTCCATCCTCATGAACGACGAATCGTTCAACGTGCTGGAGGACACGGTGCAGGCGCTCATTCCGGCGGGTGCCGGCGGTTCGGTGTCCGTGGTCGGCGGGGAAAACCTGGTCATCTTCTCCAATTCGAAGCATCCGGCGGAAGCGTGGACGTTCGCCAAATGGATGCTGACCGAGGAGCCGCAGAAACTCATGGCCAAAGTCGGCATGATTCCGACGAACCGCCAGGCGGCGGCCGACGAAACGGTCATGCGGACGCCCTACAATCCGACCTACATCGAGCAGCTCCAAACCGCCCTGCCCCGTACGCCGATTCCGCAATGGGGCGAAATGGAGTCGATCTTCAACCTGGCGTTCGAAAAAGCGCTCCGCGGCGAGCTCGGCGCCAAAGAGGCGCTGGACGATGCCGCCCGGCAAATCGAGGCCGTCCTGCAGCAATGACGGATCCCGCATGGCGCGCTGGCCTTCACCGGGCACAACATCTGCCCGGTGAAGGCGTTTCGTGAAAAAAGGAGGGAGACCGCGTGGACAACGGGTTTCGCAAACGGCTTCACATCGGGCTGAAACAATGGGCGGCGGCGTTTCCCTATCTGTTTCTCGGCGTGGCCGGCACGGCGGTGTTCGTCATCTACCCGATGATCAAAAACATCCTGGTCAGCCTGCAGGACTACAGCATCATGCCGAACGCCGAAAATCCGTGGGTCGGGCTGGACAACTACCGGATGGCGTTCACCGATCCGAACCGCAAGTTTCTGATGGCGCTGCGCAACACGTTCCTGAACACGCTGGTGACGGTGCCGATCAACTGGTTTTGCGCCCTCGTGTTTGCGGTGCTGATCAATCTGTCGTTCATCCGGTTCAAGATCACGTTCCGCACGATCTATTACCTGCCGATCATCACCTCCTGGATCGTGGTTGCGTTCCTGTTCCGGTTTCTGTTCGCCAACGGGGAGCACGGGTTCATCAATTTCCTGCTCCTGAAAGCCGGCCTCATCGACAAGCCGATCCAGTGGCTCGCGAATTACTGGACCGCGATGATCGTCATCTGGCTGTTCCACATCTGGAAGACGGTCGGATGGGGCGTCGTCATCTATCTGGCCGCGCTGCAGGGCATTCCGAAAGACCTGTACGAAGCGGCGGAAATCGACGGTGCGGGCCAGCTGCAGCAGTTCTGGCGCATCACGCTGCCGATGCTCGTGCCGATTTCCGCGTTCGTGCTGATCAACCTGGTGAACGGCGCGTTCAACTTTTTCCCGCAGGTGTACTTCATCACCAAAGGCGGCCCGATGGATCAGACCCAGGTGATTCCGAGCCTGATTTACATGCAGGCGTTCAACAATTTCAAGTTCGGCTACGCGTCGGCCATGAGCGTCATGATGGGGCTCATCGTGTTCGGGATCACGTACACCCAGATGAAGAAACTGAGCGGACGGCGGCTGCTGTAGGGAGGAGGATGACGGGTGAAAATCGGATTTGCGTGGAAGGTGCTCGTCTATGCCGTTTTGCTGGCGGGCGTCGTCGTGTTCATGTTTCCCTTTCTGTACATGATCCTGACCACGTTCGTCAAATCGGCCTACTCCCTGCCGCGGCCCCGCGAAGTGTTTTCCGTCGTGCCGAACCTGGACAATTACATCATCGTGTGGAACAAAAACAACTTTTCCCTCTATTTCCGGAACAGCATTCTCGTCACCGCGGTGGCGATGGCCGGCAGCCTGTTTCTCGGGGCGCTGACGGCCTACGGCTTCGCCCGCTTCACGTTTCCCGGCAAGGAGTTCCTGTTCCGCCTGTTTCTGCTGACGACGATGATTCCGGGCGTCATCAACATCATCCCGCAATTTCTCGTGATCAAAAACATGGGCCTTGTCAACACGTACGCCGGGCTGTGGCTGCTGTACATCGGCGGCGGCGTGGTCGGTTCGACGTTCTTTCTGCGCGGCTTTTTTGAAAGCATTCCGAAAGAGCTGGAAGAGTCCGTCCTGATGGACGGCGGCAGCAGCTGGCGAATTTTCGTCCACATTTACCTGCCCCAGTCGCTGCCCGCCCTCGGCACGCTGGCCATCTTCGCCTTCCAGGGAACGTGGGAGGAATATTTCCTCGCCCTGACGATCATCAAGGACGAGGCGCTCCGGACGCTGCCCATCGCCCTCATGATGTTCAACGACAAGTACGCCACCAACTACGGCTGGGTGTTCGCGGCGTCCGTCATCGCGGTGTTGCCCGGCGTGCTCGTCTATATCCTTTTCCAGAAAAAGTTCGTGCAGAGCGGATACAACGAGGGGGCCCTGAAAGGGTGAGGGAACAGGTGATGCGGAAAGTGAAAAGGGCAACGGCGGACGCTGCGGGAATCCCGCGTCCGGCGGGAACAATGCGGGCGCTGTTTCCGCTTCTTGCCGCCGTCCTGCTTCTCGCGGGCTGTCGGGAAAAGACGGCGCTTCGGCCGATGGAGACGGCGCCGGGCGGCCTGTTCCGGCACATTGCCACGGACAAGGCCCGCTATGCGCCGGGTGAACCCGTCCTCTTCCGCGTGGAACTGGCGGAGGAGGCCGGGCCGGGGGATCTGATCGTCCGGTACGTCCACCTGGCGGAAACCGTCGGGGAGCGGAAGATCGGAACCGCCGGCGGCGCGGGCCGGATCGAATGGGAGTGGACGCCGCCGGATGAGGATTTCCGGGGGTACCTCGTGGAAGTGTATGCCGTGCGGGACGGCCGCCTGCTCGATCAAATCAACATCGCCGTCGACGTGTCCAGCGACTGGTCCCGGTTTCCCCGCTACGGCTACCTGGCCGATTTCCCGGAGATGGACGAGGCGGAGCAGGAGCGGATCATCGAGCGGCTGAATCGGTTCCGGATCAACGGCATCCAGTTTTACGACTGGCAGTACAAACACCATCAGCCGATCAAATGGCGGGAAGACGGCCGGCCGGCGGACAGCTGGCCGGACATCGCCAACCGGACGGTGTCTTTCGCGACGGTGTCCCGCTACATCGACATGGCCCACGAACGGAACATGATGGCGATGAATTACAATTTGCTGTTCGGCGCCTATGAGGACGCGGACAGGGACGGGGTGTCGCCGGCATGGGGGCTTTATGCGGACCCGCTCGGCCAAAACCAGGACCGCCATCCGCTGCCCGACGGCTGGGCCAGCGACATCCTGCTCTACGATCCGTCCAATCCGGACTGGCAGGCGTGGCTGTTCGGGCAAGAAAAGAAGGTGTTCGATGCGCTTCCCTTCGACGGCTGGCACGTCGACCAGCTGGGCGACCGGGGGGCGCGGTGGAACGCGGCGGGCGAACCCGTGCGCCTGGCCGAAACGTATCCGGATTTCCTCGCCAACGCCCGCGAAGCGCTCGGCGTGGAACTGGTCATGAACGCCGTCGGCCAGTTCGGACAGCCGCTGATCGCGAAGAAGGCGCCCGTGTCTTTCCTGTACACGGAAGTGTGGGACGGGCATCCGCATTACGGGCATCTGAAGCAAATCATCGACAAGAACCGTGCCTCTAGCGGCGGACGGCTGGCCACGGTGCTGGCGGCCTACGTCAATTATTCGCTGGCCGACCGGCCGGGGACGTTCAACGCGCCGGGGGTGCTCCTGGCGAACGCGGTCATCTTTGCGTCGGGCGGGGCCCATCTGGAAGTCGGGGAAAACCTCCTGGCCAAGGAATATTTTCCGAACCGCAACCTGACCGTGCCGCCGGAACTGGAGAAGCGGCTCCAGCACTACTATGATTTTCTGACGGCCTATCAAAACGTGCTCAGGGACGGCTGGGAGGAAACGGACAAGGCCGTCGCGGCGACCGATCCGGACGTTTCGGTGTCGCGGAAAGCGGAAAGGGGCAAGGTGTGGCAGTTCGCCAAAACCGACGGCAGGAAAACCGCCATCCACCTGATCAATTTCCGGGACGCCGTCCACATGGCCTGGAACGACGCTTTCGGCAACCAGACGGAGCCGGAGGAGATCACCGGCCTGGAGCTTGTCATCGGCCATGACGCCGAAGCGGCGAAGGTGTGGGCGGCATCGCCCGACCGGTTCGGCGGGTCCGCGGAGGAATTGTCTTTCGAACAGGAAGACGGCCGTCTCGTCGTCCGCCTGCCCTCGCTGAAAATCTGGAGCATGATCGTGATCGAAGACAAACCGTGAAAAAAGGGATTCGGAAGGGAAGTTGCGGCCATGATGCGGAACGGTTCGTCCGGTGCTTCCGGACGGCTGGCAATCGTCGATCTTTCCCCCGACAAGGCGCAGTACCGGCCGGGCGAGCGGGGATGCCTCATCTTGGAAGCGGAATGGAAAGCGGACGGGGCGGCCGGCGGGAGGAGCGGACGGCCGCGTCCGCGCCCGCTTTTTCAATCTGCATGAATTGGCGTGGACGGTGGAGTTGGACGATGTGCCGATCGGGCCGGGCCGGACGGAAATCCGCATTCCGTTCGACGCGCCCGCCGTCGTCTGGGAAGGATACGGCGTCGAGGTGGAGCTCGAGGTTCGCGACGGCACGGCGGAATGGATGGCGCGCGCCTCGACCGCCCTCGACGTGGCGGACCATTGGCGCCGGGCACCGAGATACGGGTTTCTGTCCGATTTCGGACCCGGCGAATGGAACCGGCTGGAGGACGCGGAGGCGATCCGCAAGCTCCATCTCAACGTGGTGCAGTTTTATGACTGGATGTACCGGCACGACGAGTTGCTGCCGCCCGCGGATGTTTTCACGGATCCGATGGGCCGCAGGCTGTGTTACCCGGTCATCCGGCAGAAGCGGGCGGCACTGCAGGAAAGGGGAGCGGCGGCCATCGCCTACGGCGCGGTGTATGCCGCGCTGCGGGATTTTCTCGACCTGCGGCCCGACTGGGGCCTGTACAAGCGAAACGGGGAACCGTTTCATCTGATCGACCGGTTTTTCATCATGGACATTTCTCCGGACTCGCCGTGGACGGCGCACATCGTCGAGCAGTTCCGGCGTGCGGTGGCGGACGGGTTTGACGGCATCCACATGGATCAATACGGCTTTCCGAAAAAGGCGGTGCGCCACCGGGACGGAAAGGACGAGGTCGTCGATCTGGCCGCATGCTACCCGCAGCTGATCGGCAGGGTGAAGGACGCCGTGCGGCGGGAACGCACGGAAGCCGGTCTCATCTTCAACAACGTCAGCAATTATCCGGTCCACACCACCGCCGGAAGCGACCAGGACGCCGTCTACATCGAAGTGTGGCCGCCGGTCGTCCATCTGCGGGAACTGAAATCGCTCATCGACCGGGCGCGGGAACGTTCCGGCGGCAAACAAGTCATCCTGGCCGCCTATTTGCCCGCGTTCCATCCCGGAAGCGGCGTGCCGGCCGAACAGGCGGAGAACGGGGCCATCGTCACGATGGCGGCCATTTTCGCGTCGGGCGGGTTCCATCTGTTCCTCGGCGAGGACTACAAGGCGCTGACGACGGCGTATTACCCCGATTGCGGTCCCTTGCGGCCGTCTTTCGTCCGGGAGGTGCGCCGCTACTATGATTTCATCGTCCGCTACGGCAAACTGCTGTATGATCCGGCGCTCGTCGACGTGTCGATGGCCTACGCCGGAGGCATCAACGAAGAAGTCCGTTTCGAGGCGCCGGTGCCCGTCGAGCCGAACGGCCGGCCCGGCGAGATCTGGTCGATGGTGAAGGCGCATCCGGACCGGCTGATCCTTCACCTCGTCAATCTGACCGGGCTGGACGATGATCGCTGGGAACGGGAAAAGCCCGCCCGGCCCCGGCCGCAAACCGGCATCACATGCACCGTCTTGGCGGAAAAACCGGTCGCGGGCGTGTATGCCGCTTCGCCCGACGGGCCCGACATCGCCCCGGTGGCGCTTGACGTCGAAGAGGTGCCCCACGGCCACGGGATCGGGATTCGCTTCACCCTGCCGGAGCTGAAGGTGTGGATGATGGTGTACGTGCAGTACCGGGATTGACGGGCGGCCGGCCGGTTGCCGGCCGGCGATTGACAGGAATCGGCGTCTCCCAAAGGCCGGCGGATCGGTGTACACTTGATGCATCAGCCCGCGAGAAGGAGGCCGGCCATGTTGAACTCCCCCCGCATTCCCGGCGGTTTCGCCTCCAAGATGATCGCCGCCTTCCTGCTCGTCATCCTCGTGCCGACGGTCATCATCAGCATCTCGTTCTATCTGGTGTCCATCGGCATCGTCAAACAAAATGCCAGGGATTCGGCGCGGCAAATTTCGGCCCGGACCGCCGATTCCCTTTCCTACATTCTGAACATCGGCAGCGATACGGCGGATCTGCTGTACAGCAACGCCAGCATCCAGGCCGCCGCCCGTTCGACCGGCGTGCCCGTGGCGGAACGCCAAAAGATGGACGAACTGGTGAACAGCACCCTCAACAATCTGGTCTATTCGAGTTCCTTCGTGCGCATCATCTACGTGCTGCGGGAAACGGAAAACAGCTGGGGCAGCGGGTCCTTTTCCCAGGCGAAGCTGAACCAGCATCCGCCGTCCACCCTGGACTGGGTTCGCGAGGCGAAGGAAAAGGACGGTCAGCTCGTCTGGCAGGCGCTGCAATACGACCAGTTCAGCGGCGCGGGCGACAATACCGATCTGGTGCTGCCCGTCGGCCGGGTGCTGAAGGATTTCGACACGCTGGAAAACATCGGCTACATCCTTGTCTGCCTGAACGGACACGACGTGCTGGAGCAGATCCGGAGCGCCAGACTCGGCAAAACGGGGCGGTTTTTCGTGACGGACGCCGAAGGCCGCGTCATGGTGGCCGATGATCTGTCCCGCATCGGCCAAAAGGCGGCGAATCCGGAGCTGCTCCGGCATGCGGTCGATCCGGCGGTGCGGGAATTCGAATTCGACGAAAGCGGGGTGCGCCATTACGCCATCAAGCAACCGCTTTCCAACGGCTGGATGCTCATCGGCGTCGTGCCGGTGGACGAGATCACCGGCGCGCTGGATGAGCTGCAGAGACGGATCCTGTATTCCTCCGGGCTGGTCACGTTTCTTGCCGTCGCCATCGGCCTCGTGACGGCCGGCATGGTCACCCGGCCGATCAAGCAGCTGATCCGCCAGATGAAAAGCGTGCAGGAAGGCAACCTCCAGGCCCGCACGGACATCCGTTCGCGGGATGAGATCGGGCTGATGAGCCATCATTTCAACAAAATGCTGCAGCGCATCGACCAGCTGATGCAGCAGGTGCGGGAGGAACAGGAGAAAAAGAAGGAGGCGGAGCTTCGGGCCGTCGCCCACCGCATCAATCCGCATTTCCTGTTCAACACGCTCAGCACGCTGCGCTGGCTCATCCTGTACCGCCAGTACGGGAAAGCCGCCGACGGGCTGGCCGCGCTCATCCGGCTTCTGGAAGCCAACATGGGGAAAAAGGGCACATACATCGAACTTCGGGAAGAACTGGACATCATCGGGCGGTATCTGTCCATTTTGGAACTGCGCTATGATCTCAAATTCGAGCTGGACCCCGACCTGGAAGAGGGAACCGGGTCGTTCCGGATTCCGCGCATGCTGCTCCAGCCGCTGGTGGAAAACGCCGTCTTCCACGGATTCGTCCCGACGGGCCGGGGCGGTCGCATCGCCGTGAAAGCCAACCGCCGCGGGGACGGTCTGGTGATCACCCTGCGCGACAACGGCCGCGGCATCGATGCCGGAAAACTCGACCGGTTCCGGAAATTGCCCGGCCGGCCCGACCTTGCCGGCGTCGGCATCGGGCTCCGCCACGTGGCGGAAAGCATCCGTCTGTATTTTGACCCGGCTTCCGGCTTTTCGATCGACAGCTCGCCCGGCGAAGGCACAACGGTTGTCCTGACGCTGATCCCGCACCGCCGGAAGGGAGATGGGAACCGTGTATAAGGTGATGATCGTCGACGACGAACCGATCATCCGCTGCGGCATCCGCGCCTGTCTGGACTGGAACGTTCTCGGCCTGGAAGTCGTCGGGGAGTACGCCAACGGGGAAGAAGCGTACGCGGCGATGGCGGACGAGCGGCCGGACATTTTGATCACGGACATCAAAATGCCGCTCATGGACGGCATCGAACTGACCGGAAAGGCGATGGCCCTCATCCCGACGCTCAAGGTGGTGTTCGTCAGCAGCTACAACGATTTCGAGTTCGTGCGGGAAGGCATCCGGCTCGGGGCGCTGGACTACATCCTGAAGCCGACCCTGGAACCCTCGGAACTGGAAGCCTTGATGCGGCGCTGCGTCGCGATGCTCGACCGGGAGCGCGAAGTGAACCGGCATCTGTCGCTGGCGGACCGGCAAGCCCGGGAGGAAGAGCGGCGAAGATGGGAGCAGGAACTGAAGCGGCTTTTGAGGGGCGGTGCGGCTTCTGCCGCGGCGGAACCTCCGGATCGGGATCGGAAGGAGCGGCTGCCGGACTGGCTGGCGCGTCCCGTGCTGTCGGCCTGCATCCTGCTGGACCATACCCAGTGCTTTGACGAAAACAACGGCTTCATGCACAAGGCGATCCTGCTGGAAGACGTCCGCCAGGCCTGGTACGAGCTGTGCCCGGTTTCGGTCGCGCTCGTCACGGAGCCGGGCGGCCTGTTTCTCGTCATTCCGCAGGAAGGGGCCGGTCCGGAGGCGCTCGGCCGGTTTGCGACCTGCAAGCGGCGCGTCGAGGAGCGCTGCGGCGTCTCGCTGACGGCCGGCGTCTTCCTCCACCGGGACGGTGCGGCGTGGGAGGAACGGTTCAAAAAGGCAAGGGAAGCGGGCGCGAGGCGGTTTTTCGCGGGAACGGGCGGCGTGCATGTGTACGACGGCGCACGGCCCGCGCCCGATACCGCCGAATCCGCGGGCTTTACGTCCAGGCCCCTTCCCCCTTCGCGGCCGGCCACACCGGCCGAGATGCGCCGGGAGCTGGCGGAACGGCACCGGGTGCCCGTCGGCATGGCCGGCCTGGACAGCTGGGCCACGCTGCCCTACATTTCCGCCCTCGGCGGGTCGTTCATGAGCGACGACTTCAGCGGGGCCGACGGCTTTCTGAACAGCGATGCGACGGTGTCCGCCGTGACGCGGCTTCTGGAATGGCATCGCAAAGGGATCCTGTCGCCCGATCTGTTCTCACCCGATTTCGACCGGTGGGGCGGCATCCAGAGCGGCCAATTTCTCATGATCGACGAAGGGCCGTGGTTCTACAGCATTTTGCTCAATGACCGGACGAGGACGGTTGCCGTCGATGACATCACCGTTTCCGCGCCGTTTCCGTCGGGCGCCGGACCCGCTTCCATTCTCGGCGGGGAAAATCTGGTCATGCTCAAGGGCGTCCGCCATCCCGAGGAGGCCTGGACGTTCATGCGCTGGATGACCGATGTGCCGTACCAGACGGTGATGGCCGGCACGGGCCTGTTGCCGACAAACCGCCGGGCGGCGGAAAACATCCGGGCCGGCGCCGGCGGCTACGTGCAGTCCTACGTCGCCAGCATGGACCGGGTGTTTCTCCGTCCGCCGGTGCGGGATTGGGAGCGGATCGAAGAGATTTTCAAGGACGCCCTGCAAAGCATTTTTCTGGGCGACGCCGACGTGCGGGAAACGCTGGATGCCGCCGCAAGGGAAATCGACCGCGTCATGAACCGGACCGGCTGCCGGTAAACGTCCGGACAGCCCGCGCGGGCGGACGGCAAGCGCGCGGACGCGGGCGGGCGTCCGGATGCGCCGGCGGCCTTCTCCCCCTCACGGGGGTTTTCATTTTTGGGGGAAAAAGGGGTTTTGCGTCGAATGGTCGAATGAAAGAAAGCGAATCCTGCGGGAAAGCGGCCTGCAGGCCTGAATGGGGGTAGCCGGATTGGCGGATTTTTCTTGGCAGCCGATCTTGTCCATTTTCCTGCTGGTGATCTTTTTTGCGATTTTGCATTGGGGCGTCACCAGCGCCCTCAACGAATCGGCGCTGGCCCGGGACGTCAGCGGAATCAAGGAACTGCTGAAAAAAAGGGAAGCGGCCGCTTCCGCGGACGGCGGAGAGAAAGCCGGGGGCAAGCGGTGCCCGGGTTGCGGCGAGCCGGTCAAACCGGAGGACGACGTCTGCCCGTCCTGCGGATTGACGCTCGTTTTGCGGGAAGACGGGGAGGGGGCCGGAAAGGAGAACGCGTGAACGGAAGAGGGCGCGAATTGGGAAAGGTCCGGACCCGACAGGGCCTCGACGGACAAGACCCGGACGGGGAAAGCTCGGACGGAGAAGGCGCAAACGGGGGAAGGAAGAGCCATTGGCGCTCCTTCTGGGGGGCGCTTTTTGTGTGCCGGGCGTTTGGCCGGGCGGACCGTTTTGGCGTGTCGGATTTTCGGCAAACGCTTGTTCCCTTTTTTCCGGATGGTTACAATAAGTAAAAAAGCGCGGGAACCGGCCGGGCGGCCAATGATGCGGCGCATGGACGCGTCAGCGGCCCGAGCCGGGGAAAAGGGCGGGTTGCCGAATGGGCGGTCTGATCGAAAAACGGGAGATTAATGCGAAAACGATCCTGACGAAGGCGCAGGGGTATCTGGACGCGGGGTTCACCCATTCGCTGAACCCGTACGCCGGGTGCGCGTTTGCATGCAGGTATTGCTATGTGCGGGAACTGCCCGTCCAGAAGTTCAAAGAGGCGCCGTGGGGGACATGGCTGGACGTCAAGGTGAACGCGGCGGAAAGGTACCGGGAAGAAATTGCCGGGCTGCGGCGGAAGGGCAAGCCGGTCCGCCTGTTCATGTCTTCGGCGACGGATCCGTATCAGCCCGCCGAACGGGAGGCGAAGGTGACGCGGCGCCTTGTGGAAGCGATGCTGGAGGCGCCGCCGGATTCGCTCGTCGTCCAGACGCGGAGCCCGCTCGTCGCCAGGGACGCGGATCTGCTGGTCCGGCTGAAGGACAGATGCAGGCTTGTCGTCTCGATGACGATCGAAACGGACCGGGAAGACATGAAGCGGCTGTTTGCGCCGTCGGCGCCGGGCATCGGCCTCCGGATGAAGGCGCTGAAGGAAGTGCACGACGCGGGGATCCCGACCCAGGCGGCGGTGTCGCCGGTGCTGCCTTTTTCGCCCGAGTTTCCGGAGCGGCTTCTCGGCATCGCGGACCGGATCTGGATCGACACGATGGGCATCGGCGACGGCGAGCGGGGCCGGCGGTCGGCGCGGCTCGGCATGCCGCGGCTGTTCGCGGAAAACGGGCTTTCGGCCTGGTACGCGCCGGACATCCATCTGCGGGTGAAGCGGTACTTTGCCCGCTTTTTTCCGGAGGAGCGAATCGTCGTTTCGAAGGAGGAGGCGCATCCGGGCAGGCGGACGCCTGCCGAAGGATGAACGGACGCCGGCCGTCGGTGCTCCCGGCATCCGCGGCCGGGAACAGGGGGGCATCGGCCGGCAGAGCCGAAAGGGCGGCCTGTCCGGGAAACCAGCCGAGGAAAGAAGAAGACCCAAAAAACGCTGTGAGGCGGGCGATCCGCCTCACAGCGTTTTGCGCCGGGCAGTGGTTGGGCGTCGGAAAACGGTCGAACGGCACGTGAGCCGTTTCCGGGCGGGCCGCACGACGTGAGCGTTTTTTGCACCGCATGTGCCATGTCCGTCAGTCCGACGTTTTGGCCTTCCCGGTTTGCCCGGCTTGCCCCGCCGCCCCGGGGTCGCCGGTTTTCCGGTTCCCGCGGCCGAAGACGAACACGAGGGCGGGCAGGATCGTCAGCGCGAACACCAGGCACAGCGTCGTGTCGATCACCGTGTTGATGCCGAACTCGCGCAGGACGGGGAAATCCACGAACATCAGCGTGGAAAAGCCGACGATGACGGTGAGGCCGGAGGCGGTGATCGCCTGGCCGACCTTGGCGATGGCCGTCCGGATGGCGTCTTTCTCATCCGCACCTTGCGCCCGTTCTTCCCTGAACCGCTCCATGACGAGCACCGTGAATTCCGTGCCGATGCCGAGCACGAGGCTCGACAGGGCGATGGTGAGCGGGTTGTAGCGGATGCCGAGCATGAGCAGGACGAGCGGGACGAGCCCGAGCACGAAAATGATGGGCAGCACGGTGAACACCGCTTCCCTGATGCGCCGGTAGATGAGCATGAGGCCGATGACGATGGCCGCCACGCCCAGCCCTTTGATCAGCGCCGTATTGGCGCTGATGTTGTCCACGCCGACGGCGGCCAGCACCATGGCGCCGGCCGGCGAGAAGGAAACGCCCGCCGGCGGGGCGGCCGCCATGGCCGTCTCTTCGATCTTTTTCAGCAGCTCCAGCTGGTCGGCGGACGGCACGTCGGGATCGATCTGCACCTGCAGGGCGGCGTACCGGCGGTCGTCGCTGATCAGGGTGCGCAGCATGGAGGCGGGAAGCCCGTCGACGGCCCGGTCGATCGAAGCCTGATCGGCTTCGTTGACGTCCACGCCGGCCGCGCCGAGAACGGAGGCCAGGGAGCGGACGCCTTCCACGCCCGCGAACGGTCCGGCGATCCGGTCTTCAACGGCGGCCAGCCAGGCCAGCACCTCCCGATCCGCCGCATGTTCCGCCTCCACCAGAAACTGCAGGTAGGTGACGGAACCGGCGATCTCCTGCAGTTCCCGCGAATGGACCAAACCTTCCATGTCCTGCGGGATCATGTTCAGCATGTTCGTTTCCGTGGCGATCTTGTGGTCGGAAAAGAAGCCGACGCCGGCCAGGAGCACGGCGGCGATCAGCACCGGCGCGGCGGTTTTGCGGACGAAGCCGGAATACCGGTACAAAAGCCCGGACAGCTTCGTGTCCGAAATCGCCTTCCGGCGCCCGTCAGACGCGTTCCCCTTGCGGTCCAGCAGGGCGAAGGTGGCGAACATGAGCACCAGTTCCACCGCGTAGCAGACGACGGCGCCGAAGGCGAGCACGAGGCCGAACTGCTGCATCATCGGCGATTTGGACAGGAGCATCATCAGGAAGCTGGCGGCCATCAGGACGACGGCAATCCCGACGGCGGGGCCGATGTGCCGCGACGCCCGGGCGACCGCCCTTTCGGCGTCGAATCCGCCGTTTCGGTATTCCTCTTCATAGCGATTGTGGAACTGCACGCCGAAATCGGTGCCGAGCCCGATGATGATCGGCAGCGTCGCCATCGTGGCGATGGAAACGGGAATGCCGGTCCAGCCCATGAAGCCGAACGTCCAGACGAGGCCCACCAGCACGTAAGCGAGGGACAGAAGCCGGCGCCGCACGGGGAAAATGGCGTACAGCGCGATGATCATCAACACGACGGACAGCACCAGCATGAGGGCCATCGATCCCATCACTTCGCCCTCGATCTGGCTGTAGATGGCGTGGTTGCCGGCCAGTTTGACGGTGAGTCCGTCGTCCAGGCCCGTCTCCGCGACGAGGGCCTCGACCGCCGCCATCATTTCCTCGCTGTCCGCCATGTCCAGGCCATCCGCGGTGATCAGCTGGATGATGACGTTGCCGGCGTTTTCCGGCAGCAGCATGGACAGCGCTTCGGGCACCCGGCCGTTGTCCGAAAACACGGCGGCCCGGAGCGTCTCCGAGCTCCAGTCTTTCACCGGCGGCAGCGCCTGCAGCACGGCGGCCTGCATGGACCGGATCTGTTCATCGTTCAGAATGGACATCGCATACTGCGCGACGGCCTCCTGCTGCTCCGGCGTCAGCACGGCTTCAAGCGCCTGCTGCAGCTGCTCCTGGTCCAGCGAAGACAGCAGCATCTGCAGCTGCTCCGGCGAGAACGCCCCGGCGGGCATCGGCGGCTGACCCGTTGCGCCCGTCTCCGCGGGTTGCATCCGCCGCTCCGTCGCCGCCCCTGCCGCGGGTCCCGGCCGCTGCCCCGGCACCGGCGCCGGCAGCGCGCCGGAGGCGGCGAACGTGTCCGCGAGTTTCGCCAGCTGTTCTTCGCCGAGCAGGGACTGGCCGTAGGCGGCGACTTGCCGCTGTTGTTCCGGCGAAAGGCTTTGCATCATGTCCTGCCGGATCGCCCGGAGCTTCTCCGCGGGAATCTCCCGCTGGATCACCCGGGCCAGATCGGCGTTGACCGCCGAAAAGAATGCCGCCGCCATATCGGAGCGGACCAGGTCTTCAAGCAGAATGACGTAATCGACCGCCCCGGTGACATGCGGCGCATCTTCGACGGCCCTGGCGGTGAAATCCGCCATTTTCCGCGCCGTCTCCCTTGAGATCAGCTGCTCCGGCGCGCCCTGCAGCAGCACGTACACGCCTTCGCCGCCGAAATGCTTTTCGAACGTGACCGTATCCCGAAACACCTTCGATTGGCTGCTGACGAAGGATTCATTGCCCAGATGGATCTCGATGCGGAAAATGCCGGCCGCAAAAAAGGCGGTCAGCACCCCGATGACCAAAAGACAGGCCGCAGCCCTTCTGGCACAAAAACGTCCGATGTTCCCGAAAAAGTCCCGCATTCGCCTCTCTCCCCCTCCACATCAACAATGTAGCAGGGAGGGCGCGCCCATTTCAAAAAACAAAAAGAGATGATTGTAGCAAAATGCCACATTCATCCCACTCTGTCGGACATCGCTTGTCCCGGAAGATTCACGTGCGTGTCCCGCGTCCTTCAATCGAGCACCACCTGAGTGAAAATGTCGAGAATCTCGTCCTTGCGGTAACGGTATTCGCCGCCGATCCATTTTTGCAGGATGGTGATGAACGCGGTGGCGTAAATGTCGCAGACGACGTTCGGATATTTGGACCGCTTCAGCTTGAGCGAGATCGGGTCGTTGCGGTGTCTGGCGTGTTCGCGGATCAGGTCGGCGGCGATTTCCACCAGGCTGTTGAACAGGAGGTGGCTGTCGTCGCCGAGCAGCGTATGTTCGAACAGTGCCCGGTTGTCCGCCACGAATTCGACCAGCATCCGGAACACGTCCGTATCCGACTCTTTCTCCCGCAGGGTCAGTTCTTCCGCCAGATGGTAAACGAAGTCTTTCAGCAGGTGATACTTGTCCTCGTAATACCGGTAAAACGTCGTCCGGTGGATGAGCGCGTCGTCGCAGATGTCCCGCACCGTGATGGCGGAAAACCGTTTCGACTGCAGCACGTTCCGGAAACTGCGAAGAATCTGGCGCCTCGTGCGTTCGGTCGTGTACGGCATGTCGCATCGTCCTTTTTGCGTTCGCGGCTTGCTCTCTTACAGTATACAACATCCCGCATGGCGGAAAAAACGGCAGGATTCGGGGCGCATCCGGTGAAAAAGGGTAGGGGAAGGGAGTGACGGACATGGAGCACAAACTCTGGTACAAACGGCCGGCCGAAGCGTGGGAGGAAGCGCTGCCGGTCGGCAACGGCCGGCTCGGCGCGATGGTGTTCGGCAGGACCGGCCGGGAGATGCTGCAGCTGAACGAGGATTCCCTCTGGTACGGCGGGCCGCGCGAGCGGCACAATCCGGACGCGAAGGCCCATCTGCCGCGCATCCGCGAGCTGATCTTCGCCGGCAGGGTGAAGAAAGCGGAGCAGCTCGCGCTCCATGCGCTGGCGGGCATTCCGGAAACGATGCGCCATTACGTGCCGCTCGGGGAGCTGTTTCTGGATTTTGGCCACGGGGAAGGCGGGGAGCCGGTGTCGGACTACCGCCGGGAGCTGGATCTGGAGAAGGCCGTCGTCCGCGTATCGTACCGGTGCGGCGGCGTGACACACCGGCGGGAGGTGTTCGCGAGCTTCCCGGACCAGGTGATCGCCGTCCGCATCGCGGCCGACCGGCCGGGGGCGGTCGGCTTCACGGCGCGGTTTTGCCGGATGAACGGGCATTATGTGGAGCGGCTCGAAGCCCGCGGCAACCGGATCGCCATGAAGGGCAACGCCGGCGGCGCCGGGGGCGTCGATTTCTGCGCGGCGGTGCTCGGCGAAGCGGCCGGCGGACGGGTGCGGACGATCGGGGAATATCTGATCGTGGAAAACGCCGACGAGGCGGTGCTTTATGTCGCGGCCGCCACCACGTTCCGGGAAGCCGATCCGGAAAGGGGCTGCCTGGCCCGCCTGGATGCGGCCGTCCGCAAAGGATACGGCGCGGTGCGGGCGGACCACGAGGCGGACGCGGCGGCCCTGTTCGGGCGCGTGGCGCTGGACCTGGGAGCGCCTCCCGCCGAAGCGGCGGGGCTCGACACCCGGGAGCGGCTGGAGCGGGTGAAGGCCGGCGGTGACGATCCGGCGCTGGCCGCGCTCTATTTCCAGTTCGGCCGGTACCTGCTCATCGCCTCGAGCCGCCCGGGATCGCTGCCGGCCAACCTGCAGGGCATCTGGAACCCCCATTTCCTGCCGCCCTGGGGGAGCAAATACACGATCAACATCAATCTGCAAATGAATTACTGGCCGGCGGACGTCTGCAATCTGTCTGAATTGAACGAGCCGCTGTTCGATTTGATCCGGCGGCTGACGGTTTCGGGGAAAAAGACGGCGGAGGCGATGTACGGCTGCCGCGGCGCCGTCGCCCACCACAACACCGACATCTGGGCCGACAGCGCGCCGCAGGATGCCGTCGCCTCGGCGACGCACTGGCCGACGGGGCTCGCCTGGCTGGCGCTGCACGTGTGGGATCATTATCTTTTTACGGGGGACCGGGATTTCCTCGCGCGGCACTATGAAACGCTGAAGGAAGCGTCCCGGTTCATGCTGGACTTTCTCGTGGAAAGCCCGGAAGGGGAACTGGTGACGTGCCCGTCGGTGTCGCCCGAAAACCTGTACCGGCTGCCCGGCGGGGAGGCCGCCGCCCTGACGTACGGCCCGACGATGGACAATCAGATCCTCCGGGCGCTGTTTGCCGCCTGCCGGGAGGCGGCGGACATTCTCGGCGTCGACGGCGATCTGCGGCGGGAACTGGAGGCGGCGGCCGCCCGGCTGCCCAAAACGAAAATCGGGAAAAACGGGACCATTCAGGAATGGGTGCACGATCACGAGGAGGCCGAACCGGGCCATCGGCACATCTCCCACTTGTTCGGGCTTCATCCCGGCACCGAAATTTCGGTGTTCCGCACGCCGGAACTGGCCGCGGCCGCCCGCAAGACGCTGGAGCGGCGTCTCGCCCACGGCGGCGGGCACACGGGATGGAGCTGCGCCTGGATCATCAATTTCTGGGCGAGGCTGCTGGACGGGGAGAAGGCGGCCGAATACGTGCAGACGCTGCTCGCCAAGTCCACGCTGCCGAACCTGCTGGACGACCACCCGCCGTTCCAGATCGACGGCAATTTCGGCGGCACGGCGGGCATCGCCGAGATGCTGCTGCAAAGCCATGACGGCGAACTGCATCTGTTGCCGGCGCTGCCGGCGAAGTGGCGGGACGGTCGCGTGAGCGGGCTGCGGGCAAGGGGCGGCTATGCGGTGGATTTGCGGTGGACGGACGGAAAGCTGCGGGAGGCGGTCATCACGGCGGACCGCGGCGGCCTCTGCCGCGTGCGCGGACAGGGCAGGACGTGCGAAACGGCCGAGTTCCGGACGGAAGCCGGCCGCTCGTATCTCGTGACCATGCGGGACGGCGGGCTGCGGGTGGAAAAACGGCCGTGAATGCCGCCAAGAAGGCCGGTGCAGGCGTCCAAACATTCGGAAGGGGCTGTTCCGTCCCGGCGAACCGGACGGAACAGCCCCTTCGTTTCGGGGAAGCCCCGCCGTCTTTCATTCCGGGGAGGACCCGGTTTTTGTCGGCGCTTCATGGCCATTCCACGACGGCTTTGATCACGCCGCTTTCCGGCGCAAGCCACTGGCCGAACCGTTCCGTCACGTCGTCGTGCCGGGCGCGATGGGTGATGCAGCGGCCGATGTCGACGGCGCCGTTTTTTGCGGCCGCCAGCACCCCGTCGAAGTCTTCCCGGGTGGCGTTGCGGCTGCCCATGAGCGTCGTCTCGCGCTTGTGAAATGGTCCGCTTCTCTTCCAACGGCCTGCCGTCCTCTAGACCGCGGATGACGAGGGTGTACAGACCGTCCTGCGCGGCCGGCCGGTCGATGTTCGGCTTGCCGGCGGGCCGGGGCTGCATGACCGCGACGCCGCCCTGAAACAGCCCTTTGTCGCGGCAGATCTGGATCATCCAGCCGAAAAATCCACGCAAAAACTGGCCTTCCCCGATCTGCAGGATCATGGGGGGCGCCCGTCGGACCGCTTCCCGGGCATTTTGTTCCCCGGCGGTCGACAGCTGATCGGTTCAGCGGTTCCACAGGCGGTACACCTCCCGGGCGTTCAGCCCGAACAATTTCGCCCGTTCCCGCTCGCCCCGGTTTTCCGGCAGCGATTCGGCCAAAACGTCGATAACTTCATTGTAGTCCGCGGCCATGAGGCAGACCGGCCGGTCGCTATCGAACTGTTAACCGCTTTTTACAGGAATGAAACCCTCCATTGACGCCCCCATGACAATCGCCTGCTACAATGCGGGACGAAATCATCGGGAGGTGCGGAAGATGAGGGTTTCTTTTTTTGACCGTTGCAGACGCTTCATCGTGCTGATGCTGGCGGCCGCGCTTTTGGCCGCGCCGGCGGGCTGGCCGGCCGGCCCGGGACAGGCCCGGGCGGCGGACGGCGAAGCGGGCGCGAAGGCGGCCGGGGCGCCCGACATTTACATCGCGCCCGTTGACCGGGCGCAGTTTCTGGCGGGCGCCCTGTTCGATTTCCGGGTCGAGCTGCGCCACCTTGAAGCGCCGCCCCGGAAGGTGCGCATCACGATCAACGGAACGGATGCGGAAGCCTTCTTCGGCAAGACGTTTGCGGTTGCAAACGACACGGAAGACAGCGTCTCGTACACCATCCGCGGCGTGGCCTTCAGCCGGGCGGGCGACTACGCGGTGCGCGTCGAGGCGGACGGCGCGGTCCGCACGATCCGCTACCGGGTGGTGACGGCGGACCAATACGGCAAAAAGGCCAAAAACGTCATCTTTTTCAACGGCGACGGCATGGGATTTCCCGTCATCACGGCGGCCCGCATTTTGTCCAAAGGGCTGACGGAAGGCAAGTACAACGGACTGCTGGAGATGGACACGATGGACGTGCACGGGGTCGTCACCACGAGCGGCCTCGACTCCATCGCCACGGATTCGGCCAACAGCGCCAGTGCCTATGCCACGGGGCACAAGGGGGAAATGAACGCCCTCGGCGTGTATCCGGACAACACCCCGGACAGCCTGGACAACCCGCGGGTGGAAACGATCATCGAAATGCTCAAACGGAAAACCGGCAAGGCGACGGGCATCGTCTCCACCGCAGAGATCGTGGATGCTTCGCCCGCCGCGGGCGTCGCCCACACCCGCCGGCGCGGCGACAAGGCGGAAATTGCCGAAATGTTCTACCAGGTCCAGCCCGATGTCATCCTGGGCGGCGGGTCGGCCTATTTTCTTCCCCAGTCGGTGCCGGGATCGAGCCGGAAAGACGACAAGGACCTGTTCCGGATGTTCGAGGAAGCCGGCTACACCATCGTGGAGAACCGCACCCAGTTTCTGAATGAGGGCGCCAGGGCGGACAGGCTGCTCGGGTTGTTCCATCTCGGCAACATGGACCCCTACTACGACCGGTCGACGAACAACGCGGCGGTGCTCGGCGATTTCACGGACCAGCCGACGCTGTGGGAAATGACGCAGACGGCCATCGACATTCTGAAAAGGAACGGGGAAGGGTTTTTCCTGATGGTGGAAGCCGGCAGCATCGACAAGCAGCTGCATCCCCTCGACTGGGAGCGGGCGGTGCTGGAAGCCATCGAGCTGGACAAGGCCGTCGGCGTGGCGAAACGGTTCGCCGAGGAGCACGGCGACACGCTGGTCGTGGTGACCGCGGACCACGCCCATTCCATGAGCATTACGGGCACGTACTGGGAAGGGGACGGCAAGAGCGGCCGGGATGCGGTCCGCGTCTACGAGCAGGCCGGCTTTCCGACCTACGCGGACGCCGACGGCGACGGTTTTCCGGACGAGATGGACACGGAGCGGAAACTGGCCGTCCATTTCGCCAACCACCCCGACTACTATGAAGACTACCGGATGGATCCCGTGCCGGTGACGCCGAACGTGAACGGCGCGCCGAATCCCGCCAAGCTGCTCGATCCCGACGATCCGGCGCGCGACCGGTTCCTGCAGACCGGGCCGATCAACGGATCGACCGGCGTGCACACCATCGAGGACGTGCCGCTGATGGCCCACGGTCCGGGATCCCATTACTTCGGCGGCGTGTTGGACAACACGGAGGTGTTTTTCGCCATCGTGAACGCCATGGGGCTTTCGCTGACCGGCGACGCCGGGAAGGCGCCGAAGGGCGGATTCGTCCAGCTTCGCCCGTTCGTGGAATTGCTGGGCGGCTCGCTCGTCGCAGGCCCGAACGGGGACACCGTCGAGATCGCGCTCGGCGGCAAGCGGCTCCGGATCGACCTGACGAGCGGGGAAGCCGTGGTGGACGGCGAGCGGATCCGGACGGACGTCATCGTGCAGGGAAACCATAGCTACGTCCCCGTGTCCTTCGCCGAAAAACTGCTCGGCCTGATGGACCGCAAGCCTTGAGGCGGAAGTTGGCGGCAAACGCGGACAAAGATCGAATTTGCGGGGTGATCGTCATGCCCAGGACGGGACGTTCCTGCTGCCGGAAAGCGCCGGCCTTCATCGCGCTGGCCGCCGCATGGGCCATCGTCGCCGGGTGCAGCCCGCCGGCCTCCCGCGCCGCGGAGCCGGCGGGCGCCGGCATCGGGGAACCGGGGCGCGCGGAGCCGGCCGGTGAAGCGCCGAATCGGGAAGCGGCAAGCGGGGAGAATGCACCGTCACCGGACCATGGACCGCCATCCGGGGAAGGCCGGCTGCCCGGCGGCGGGCCGCAGCCGGAAGATGGGGCGCAAAAACCGGGGGATGTCCGGAACGATGACGACGATGCGGGCGGTGCGGATGATGGTGCGGACGATCGGAAACGGGCGGAAGGAGGGGAACCGGCCGGCGAAAACTCGCCGTCCGCGGAGACGGACGCGCGGCGGAATCCGGCCGGGGCGGAGGTGCGGCGCAAACCGGAACAAACGGAGGACGAACCGAAGCCGGCGGCCGGCCAACCGGCACGGGACGGCGACAACGTGCTGAAATTCGGGGACCTGTACGCCTCCGTCGGCGTCCGGGGCGTCCGGTTTTCCGACAAGGTGCTCGCCCTGACCGGCGAAAAAGTGGAGATGACGGGCTACATGGCGCCTCCCCTGACCGCCGGTGCCCGGTTTTTCGTCCTGACGAAGGCGCTTATGGCCGTCTGCCCGTTCTGCTCGACGGACGAAGACTGGCCGGCGGACATCGTTGTCGTCTATTTGCCCGACGGCGACGAGCTCCGTCCGACCGAGCATCCGGTGAAAGTGACGGGAACCCTGGAAACGGGATCCTACACGGACGAGGAAACGGGATTCGTCAGCCTGGTGCGCATCCGCGCCGACAGGGTGGAGGTGCTGGACTGATGCTGGAAGTCCATGGACTGGTGAAGACATACCCCCCGGCCTCGCGCGCCGGCAATCCGGTGACGGCGCTCATGATCGACAGCTGGATCGTGCGCCGGGAGGAACGCGTGGCCCTCGCCGGACCGAGCGGATCGGGCAAAAGCACCCTGCTCAACCTGATCGCCGGTCTCATCCGGCCGACGTCGGGCAGCATCCGGCTCGGCGGTGTGGACTTGACCCGGTTGGGCGAAAAAGAGCGGGACGCCATCCGCACGAGGCAGATCGGCATCGTGCTGCAGTCGTTCCATCTGCTGCCCGGCTTCACCGCCCTCGAGAACGTCATGCTGCCGCTTGCTTTCGCCGGCATCAAGGGACGGGAGCGGGAGAAGAGAGCCCGGCGGTGGCTGGAGCGCGTCGGCCTCGGGGAGCGGATGCACCATCAACCGCATCAGCTCTCGAACGGCGAACAGCAGCGGGTCGCCGTCGCGCGGGCCCTCGCGCACGAACCCGGGCTCGTGCTCGCCGACGAGCCCACCGCCAGTCTGGACGAACCGAACGCGTTGCACATCGTCCGCCTGCTGATGGACGTGTGCATGGAGCAACGGGCGTCGCTGATCGTGTCGACGCACGATTCCCGTCTGCTTTCCCTGTTCGGCAGAATCGTCCGCCTGTCGGACGGCCGGCTTGTGTCTGATGAAACCGTCCGAAAACCCGGGGAGGCCGTTTGCGATGCCGCTGGCTAGAATCGCCTGGCGAAATGTGAAGCAGCGCAGGCTGCAAACCTGGATCACCGTTGTCGTCACCGCCATCGGCCTGTCCATGGCCATGAGCGCGGCGCTTCTTGCCGCCGGGCTGGAAGACGGGCTGGCCGATGCGACGAAACCGTACGGCATGCTCGTCGGCAGCAAGGGCAGCGCCCACCAGCTCGTGTTCAACACCATTTATTTGATGGACACTCCGCTGGCCAATCTGCCGCTTTCGTACATGCGGCAGCTCGAAAGGGACGAACGGGTCCGGCGGGTGGTGCCGTTCGCCATGGGCGACCATTACCAGGGCTTCCGCATCGTGGGAACGAGCGGGCAGTTTTTTGACCTCCGGCCTTCGCCGGGGGAGGCGCCCGCCTTCCGGGTGGCCGACGGGCGCCGGTTCGAACGCCCCTTCGAGGCGGTCATCGGCCGTCGGGTGGCCAGGGCGACGGGATTGGCCGTCGGCGATGAATTCCGGTCCGGTCACGGCGTCACGGATCGTCCGGAAGAAAGCGAAAACCACGCCGATCATCCCTACGTGGTCGTCGGCGTGCTGGCGGAAAGCGGCCTACCCGCCGATGCCGGCATTTTCGTTCCGCTGGAAAGTTACTGGATCAGCCACGGACAGCATGGGGCGGCCGGCGAAGCGGGGAGTGCCGGGACCGGGGAAGAGGGAGGAGAAAAGCGGGGCGTCACGGCGCTGCTTGTGGAACCCGTCAGCTACGCGCACTTGATGCAACTGTACGCGGACATCAACCGGTCACCGCTTGCGCAGGCGGTGTTTCCCGGTCAGGTGCTGGCGAAGGTGTACGACATGATCGGAACCGGACACCAGGCGCTCGGAACCGTCGGCCTCCTGGTGCTCGTCATGGCGGTCCTGACCGTGCTGCTGTTCCTGTACAGCGCAGCCCTCGAAAAACGGCGCCCGATCGCCATCCTGCGGGTCATCGGCGCCGGCCGTCGCCGCATCTTTGCCATGGTGCTGGCGGAGACGGCCGTCGTCCTCGCCCTGGCCACCGTTCTGGGCATCGCGCTGACCGCCGTTTTCAGCGTGGCCGGCTCGTGGCTGATCGGCCGGCAAAGCCCGCTGGCCGTCAAGCCCGCCGTGTCCGGCCAGGCATTCGTTGCCCTCGGCGTGGTCTGGGCGCTTGGATTGGCGGCGGCCGTCGCTCCCGCCCTGGCGGCCTGCCGGACGGAGCCGGCCCGCCATCTTGCGGCGGACTGACCGTCCGCCGGAAAGGCCGGACGCGGCCGCCCGGTCAGTCCCGCCCAACCCCGGACGCCATCGCCAAATCCAGCGATTGCTCCATCGTGTCCAGGTCCAGGACGCCGAACTGCACGTCCGCGATCGTGCCGCCGGCATCGATGAACAGAAACACGGGGACGTACGGATAGTTGCCGAACAGCTCCCGGACGCCGTCCGCCGGTCCCGCGAGGACGATGCCCGCCGGCGCGCCGGAGCCGTTTTCCGCAAGGTAGGCCCGAATTTCCTCCGGCGTGTTGGAAGGAAACGCCTGCACGAACACCGCATCCGGCCGCCGGGCGGCCGCTTCTTCCACGACGGGCTGGACGGCCTGGCAATACGGGCAGGTCGTCTTGGCAAACTCCAGCACGACGGGCTTGCCGAGGAAAGAGGAGAGGGCCGTTTCGCGGCCGTCCAGATCCGTCATGACGGCGTCCGGCATGCCGGTGCCGATCATTTTCTTGATGTAGGCCTCCATCTTCTCGTCGGGAGACGCTTCGCCTTCTTCGCGCGCGGCCCCGCCGTCTGCCCGGCCGCCGTTGCCGCCGCAACCCGCCGGCAGCGCCATTGCAAGGAGCACCGCGGCAAGCGCCAGCAGGGCCAGGACCCGCCGGACAAGCCGCTTTCCGCCGCCCATCCCCGCGTGTGCCTCGCCGCGTTCCCTTCGATTGTTCTCCAGGGTGTTTCCCGCGTGTTGCGCCATCCTCGTTTTGCCCTCCTCAGCGGATTTTCGGACGCATCTTTCCAGCGGTGGTTTTCTTTTCAAATTACCATCCGCGGCCGCGCCGCCGCATTGACTTTTGTCATGAACGGCGGAAGGCGTTTTTTTGAAAACGGCAGAAAAAACAAGCATCCGGGAGAAAAAGGAATAAAGATTCTGAAAAATCACATAGTAATGAAGGTGAAGGTCAGCAAAGGTCAAGAAAATGCATTGATGGAAGGCGTCGGGCAGGCTATACTAAAGTCAAGGAAAGTCAAAGTCAAACCAACGGATTCATGGCGAATCTTTGCGGAGGTGACGGAAGATGTTTGGCCTGACACCGTTCAGAAGGCGGCAAAACTGGCTGGAGGGACGGGACGGCTGGAATCCGTGGGAAGAGATGAACCGGGCGTTCGAGGAATTTTTCGATGAGGCCTGGCCGGCCCCCTTCTTCCGGCAGGACGGCATGCGGGTGGACATCCGCGAAACGGACAAGGAGTACATCGTGGAAGCGGAAATTCCCGGCGCGAACAAAAATGACATCCAGCTGGACATCCACGACGGGGTCCTGACGATCGCGGTGAAACGCGACGAGCAGGTGAACGTGGAACGGGACAATTACATCCGCAGGGAAAGACGGTATACCGGCATGAAGAGAAGTTTCCGCCTCGACAACGTGAGGGAAGAGGACGTGAAAGCTTCGTACAGGGACGGCATTCTGACGATCACCCTGCCGAAGCGATCCCCGGGAAAAAGGGGCCGTTCCATCACGATCGACTGAGCGCGCAGGACGCAACGCCCCGGCCTTGACGGGCCGGGTTCTTTTTTGGTCTGTTTTGCCCCGGCAGATGCATGCCGGTCCGGCGGGGGCATACATATGAAAAAGACCCCGGGGAAGCGATGGAGCCGCCGGTGGCAGGGCTGGAAGAAACGGCAGGATTTTTCCGGAAAATGTCGAATGAAACACGCGTTCAGGCGAATTTTGGAAGGAAGGAGCGACGGGATTGGATCAAAATGTCGGTGTTACCCTGTTTTTGGGCTTTTTCGGTTTCATCCTGTACATCGGTCTGATCGCCCTCGGGATGTTTTTGACTTTTCTGATCATCAAATGGGCGATCAACAAGTCGAAGGTGAACGAGAACCTGGAGGCGCTTCGCCGCGACGTCCAGCTTTTGGCCGCCCGTCTGCAGGCGCTGCAGACGCCGGGCGCCGGCGGCGCGGCGGGCGCGGGAAGCCCGGCGGGCGGCCCGCAAGGCGCGCAGCGGCCGGCCGGCCCGGTGAATCCGGAAGAACCCGCGGGCCCGGTGGAGCGGCCGGACCCGACGAACGGCTGAAGCTTCCTTTCGCGCCGGCGACGCCCGTCCCTTGAAACGCCTGTGCCGGCCGGCGGCCTCCCCTTTCAGGTTGCGCGGCAAGCCGGAATGCAGGATCGGTGGAGGCAGCCGCAACGGACGGGAGGGCGGAAACGTCCATACCGATGTGAAGACCAACCGATGCCGCGGCCGGGAGCGATCGCCCCGGCCCGTTTTCATGCCGCCGGCATCAGGGCGTTTCCGGCGGAAGCGGCGTCTGGCCGGCTTCCGCCAGGGTCACCCGGAGGGAAACGTGCTCGCCGACGACGAGCTCCGTGCCGACGACCCGGTAGCTGTCGCCGTCCAGATGCACGCGGCCGGTGAGTTTGAGAAGAAACATCAGCTGCTCCACGTCCGGTTCTTCCCGTTCCAGCACCGTCCGGTCGGGCAGCACCCAGCGCACGTTCATCGGCCGGATTCCTCCTTCCGCCGCCGGCGCTCCCGCGCCCGGTACCGCACTTCGAGGACGATGGCCAGAAGCAGCGCGGGAAAACCGACGATCCAGACCGCGATTTGCTCTTTCCACAACATGATGGATCACCTCCGCGTTTGCCATGTTCGCGCATTCAATCTTTTTCTGACCCTATCATATATTGAAGAAAAGTCAAATTTCAACATGAATATTGAATGTTTGTCAAATTTCTTTGGGCGATCCGGCCGAACCCCTTATACTGGGACTAGAGGTGATGGACGTTGACGTTCGGAGGCCGGCTGAAGCAGGCGCGGACCAGGAAAAGGCTCACCCAGAGCCAGGTGGCCGAAAAGCTGGGCATCGATTTCACGACCATTTCCAAATACGAAAACGACCGTTCGCAGCCGGACTACGACACGCTTCTCCGGCTGGCCGCCCTGTACGACGTCTCGGTGGACTGGCTTTTGTCCGGCCAGCGGCACGGCGACCGGCCGGGGAACCGGATCATCATCAACGGCGAAAGCGAAGAGCTGACCGACGAAGAGGCGCTGCATCTGCGGGACAGCCTGGAAATGTACCGGCTGCTCAAGGCCAAGCGGATGCGGGAAGCGGCGAAGGAATCGAAGAAATAAAAGGAAGACAACCGGCGAAAAGCGGAGGGGAACCCCGGGGTCTGGACGGATGCCGTTCAGGCTTTTTCGTTTTCGCCCCGAACCGGCCGGCCTCGCGCGCCGGCCGGTTCGGTTTTCGGCCCGCTTTCCTGCGTTCCTGCCGGCTGGTGCCGGCTGTTTTTTTTGCGGACGGGACGCGCGTTTTGAACATTTTGACTTTTTTCTCCCGCATTTTGATGTAAGATGAATGTAATCCTTTTGCGCGGAGGGAATCTTTTCGGGTGGAGGATGAACCGCATGCATGTTTCCAGGGAATCCGGGGAAGCGGCGGGCGCGCCGCGGAACCTCATCGGCGAACTCGAGGCGCTGCTTGCGGGCGAAACGAACCGGATCGCCAATCTCGCCAACGCGTCGGCGCTTCTCAACCGGCATCTGGACCGGATCAACTGGGTCGGCTTTTATTTGAAGGAAGGGGATGAACTTGTCCTCGGCCCGTTCCAGGGATTGCCGGCCTGCGTCCGCATTCCGGTGGGGCGGGGCGTGTGCGGCACGGCGGCGGCGCAAAAACGGACGGTGGTGGTCGATGACGTGCACCGGTTTGCCGGGCACATCGCCTGCGATCCCGCTTCCCGCAGCGAGATCGTCGTGCCGATGATCCGGGACGGGGAAGTGGTCGGCGTGCTGGACGTCGACAGTCCGGAACCGGCGCGGTTCGGCCCCCTGGAACGGCAGCTAATGGAGCGGGCCGTCGGGGTCATCATGGAGCACTGGTGAGCGCGCTCTAGCCAGCAATCGCGGACCGCAAACGAAAAGCCGGCAACGAATGAACGAAACAGGGGAGGAATGAATGATGAACGTGCTGGAAGCCATCGAAACGCGGCGGGAAATCACGTCGTTTGCGCCGGACCCGATTCCCGGCGACGTGCTGGAGCGGCTGAAGCGGGCGCTGTATCTTGCGCCGGCCGGCAACAATTTGCCGTCCCGCGAGTTCATCGTGGTGACCGACCGCGCGACGCTCGACGGCCTGGCGGAGACGACGCCCCACATGGCGTGGCTGCGCGGGGCGGCGGCCGGCGTCGCCATCATCGCCAATCCGCGCGTCAGCAAGTACTGGCTGCAGGATGCATCCATCGCCGGGGCCTTCCTCTGGCTCGCCGCCACCGGCGAAGGGCTCGGCGCCGCCTGGGGCGCGGTGTACCACCCGGAGGACGCCGCGGAATCGGCCCGCCGGGAAGCCCATGCGAGGAGCCTCCTGGACGTCCCGGAAGAATACCGGGTCGTCGCGGTCATCGGCCTCGGCCATCCGGCGGCCCGGCCGCCCGCGAAAGACATGGACCCGCCGGAACGGGTGCTGCACCGGGAGTCGTTCGGGCGAAGATAGCGGGGGGATCCCGATGAATCTGCAGCATTTGAAATACGTCGTCGAGGTGGCCAAAGCGGGGTCCATCTCGCTGGCCGCCGAAAACCTGTTCATGAGCCAGCCGAACCTGAGCAAGGCGATCCGGGAAATCGAAGCGGAAGTCGGTGCGGACATTTTCCGGCGGACGCCGCGGGGCATCGTGCCGACGGAGCAGGGGGAAGCCATCATCGAATACGCCCGGCGCATTATCCGGGAAGTCGAAGAGATGAAATCCCTCTGCCGCGAGGACCGGAAAAGCAAAATTTCGTTCAGCCTGCGCGCGCCGCGGTCGGGCTACATCTCCCAGGCGTTCGCGCGGTTTGTCGTCCGCCTCGACAAGACGAAGGAGCTGGACATCCAGTTCCGCGAATCGAGCTCCCTCAACACGATCAAGCGGGTGGAGGAAGGCGGCTACAACCTGGGCATCGTCCGCTGCCTGAAAAGCCAGGAACGTTTCCTCCTGCAACTGCTCGGCCGGCGGCTGAAGCGCGAGCTGGTGTGGGAGTTCGAAGGCCGCTTGCTGATGTCGCGCACGAATCCGCTGGCGTCGAAGGACACGGTGACCGCGGGGGAACTGGAAGCCGGCACGGAAATTTTGTACGGCGACCTGCGGGTGGCGTCCCTTGCCCGGGAAGACCGCCGGCCGGAGGAAGAGCAGATCGTGATCAGCCGGCGCCGGGTGTTCGTTTCCGAGCGGGGCAGCCAGATCGATCTGCTGCATCAGGACCCGTCCAGCTACATGTGGTTTTCGCCGATGCCGGACGATCTGCTGAAACGGTACGGGCTCGTGCAGATCCGCTGCAAAGCGCCTTCGCCCGTCTACCGCGACGTGCTCATCTACCGGGAGGACCGGAAACTGACGGAAGCCGATCGTCTGTTTTTGGAAGAACTGTACCGGGTGCGGGACGATCTCGACCGCCGCATGCGGGACCGGACGCGAACGCCGGTTTGATCGTCCCCGGCACATTCATGGCCGGCGTCGTCAGGCCGTCATGGAAGTCTGGATGCGACAAATTCAGGCTTTTTTTGTGTTCCCTTTTGACTTTATGATGGAATTACTCCCAAGGGTTCGAAGGACGGTTGTTCATGATCTTCAACAATTTGCTCAGGAACCAGAAAATCAAGAACAAAATCATGCTGCTGTATGTGCCCCTCGTGCTGCTTCCTCTCCTGGCGCTTGGCTACGTTTCGGTGGATTTGTATACGGACTCCATTATCCGGAAAACCGAAAAGTCGATGAAAGATACGTCCACCCTCATCACCATCCGCATCAACGGGATCATGAAAAATGTCGAAAATGCCGCGAACATGCTGACCATCAGCCTCAACCGCATCATCGGCGAACAAAACCGCATTCGCGATCTGAATGCACCGGTTGTGGACGTCAAACTGTACACCGAGATCACCAACGAATTGAATTTCTCGAGGCTGGTGTTTCCGGAAGTGGAATCGCTTGCCTTCATCAACGAACAGGGCAGGGTTTACGGATCCTCTTTGCAACTGGAGTCAAACGACGTTTCGGTGCTGGATACGGACATGTTGCAGACGCTGAAAAAGACAAGCGGCTACAACGTCTGGTTTCCGATGCAGCGGCGCGATTACCTGACCCTGAGCCGCGATGACGTCGTCATGACCCTGGGCAAAAAGATCATCGACATCCGAACCGGCTCTACGATCGGCTATTTGATCCTGAATTTGAACGAAAAAACATTGTCGGAGGTGTACCGCAACGTCGGGTTTGCGGAGAATGAGCGGTATTTGATCCTCGACGGGCAGGATACGGTGGTGTCCGCCGCCGATCCCGAGCTTCGCCTGGCCAAACTGAACCTTCCGGAGCTGGAAGGGTGGACCTGGTCCGGCCGTGACGAAGTCGGCACCGTTTCTTCCGCTGCCGGCGAATATTTGTTCAGCCTGACGCCCATGAACGCGGATTTGCGATTGCTTCACCTCATTCCGCTTGACGAGCTGACGCGGGAAGTCAACCAGATGCGCAACGTCATACTTGTGAGCGGATTCATTTGTCTGATCGTCACGGTTTTGGCCGCCAACCGGCTTTCCGACGTGATCGCCAAGCCGATCGTCCACCTGACCAACAGCATGAAGCGGTTCCGCGAAGGTCACCTCGACATGGAACTCCAGGTTCGTTCCCGGGATGAAATCGGCCTTTTGGCCGTCGGCTTCAATTCGATGATCCGGAACATCTGGGATTTGCTGGAACGCATCAAAGACGAGCAGCGGCAAAAACACGAAATCGAACTGGCGCTCACCCAGTCCCAGATCAGGCCGCATTTTCTGTACAACACCTTGGACGTCATTTACAAGCTCATTGAAATGAACCGGCCGCTTGACGCCCAACGCACGACGAAAGCGCTTGCGGAATTTTACCGCAGAGTGCTCAGCAAAGGGCGGGATTTGATCACCCTTGAGGAAGAAATGGAAATCGTGCGCCATTACTTGTCCATCCAGCAGCTGCGTTATGCGGACGTGTTTCGCCATGTCATCGAAATCGAACATGACATGTTGTGGGTCCCGATCCCCAAACTGTCTCTTCAGCCTTTGGTTGAGAATGCGATCTACCACGGTCTGAAGGAAAAGGACGCCTTCGGCCTGCTTGCGATCAAAGGGTATCGCGCGGGCGACGAATGCCGCATCGAGATATCCGACGACGGCGCCGGGATGACGGAAGAACGACTGCGAACGATCCTATCCGAACTCTCGGCTGAAAAAAACGAAACCATTTACGGCCTGTTCAACGTGGACCGGCGACTGAAGCTGAATTTCGGCAGGGAAGCCGGCCTGGAAATCGAAAGCGCGGAGGGGAAAGGCACGAAAGTGACCATCCGTTTGCCCCTGAAACAGCATGTCTCATCATCGAAAGGAAAAGAGGGATTGCATGCAACGGATTCTCATCGTGGATGACGAAAAAATTTTCCGGGACTATCTCCGGACGGCCATTCCGTGGCACGACTACGGTTTCACCGTGGCCGGCGAAGCCAGGAACGGCCGCGAGGCGCTGGACGTCATCGCCCGGACGCACGTCGACATCGCACTGGTGGACATCAACATGCCGCACATGGACGGGCTTCAGCTGTCGGAAACCATTGCGAAACAATGGCCCCACGTGCGCACCGTGATCGTGAGCGGCCACAATGAATTCGATTACGCCCGCCGGGCGATCCAGATCGGCGTGACCGATTATCTGTTGAAGCCTTTTTCCAAGGAAGAATTGATGCTGACGCTGCTCAATTTGAAGGAACGCATTGAAGACGACAGGAAAGAACAGAAGACGTACGAAACGCTGATGGCGCTGTGGAAGGAAACCTATTTGAACCATCTGCTGATGAACGAACTGGAGGATGATGAAGAAACCATCGTCCGCCAATTGCAAGCGTTCGGCATGGACGCGCAGGGCGGTTCCTGGCAGGTCGCCTGCATCGAAATCGACCGGATCCACAACAGCCGGTGGAAGGACCCCGCGGAACGGAATTTGTGGAAATTTGCCATCTCGAACATCTTGTCGGAAACCATCGATCCCGCGGCCAATGTCGACATGATCAACGTTTCCGAAGGAAGGATGGCCTGCATCATCCACTACGTGCAACCCGCGGAAGAAGAACGGGTCATCCAGAGCTTCGAGCGGCTTTGCCCGCTCATCAAATCGCATCTCAAATTCACCATCACCATCGGCATCGGCGGGCGAACCGGAGAGCTGAAAAACCTGGGCGTCTCCTACCGGGAAGCGTTGGCCGCCCTGCGGCAGAAGTTCATCCTCGGTTCCAACCGGGTCATCGTTTACCGCCAGTTCAACGGCACCGAAGACTCGTCGAACGCTTCCCTGCCTTTCATCTCCGGGGAACTGCAGGAAAGGCTGCTGCGGTCGCTGCGGATGAATGATGCCAGGGAAGTGTCCGGCATCCTGCAAGCCGTGTTCCGCACGCTTTCCGAAGGCCAGCGGTCCATCGACATCGTCTATGTGACATGCATGGGACTCATCTCCCTCTGCCTTTCCTGCCTGACGGACAACGGGCACCGGATCGAGGACTGCTTCGGCGACCAGTTTTTCCCGTACAGCGAAATCACGAAGAAGGAGAGTGTGGAAGAGGCGTTTCGCTGGATCGAGGATTGCTTCTTGCGCGTCATGGACTATTGCCAGACGCACCGCATGACCCGAAGCGGCAAGATCGCCAGGCAAGCCAGGGCTTACATCGAGGCGCATTACGGCAATCCTGATCTTCATCTGGAAGAGATCGCTTCCAGCGTGTACGTCAACCCGAACTATTTGCGGGAAATTTTCAAAAAGGAATTCGGCATGACCGTTTCGGAGTACGTGACCTATTTCCGGATGGAAAAAGCCAAGGAACTGATTGCCTCCGGCCACTACAAACTGGCGGACGTCGCGGAGCGGGTCGGATACAGCGATCCGGGGTATTTCAGCAAAAGCTTCAAGCGGTTTTTCGGCATGAAGCCGAGCGAATATGAGGCGATCAAGAAAGGCTGACAGATTTTCCCCGCAAAAGAATCCGCATTAATTGCAAAACACCTGCGATTTTTACATTCTTTCATCCCAAGGCGCGGGGCTATAATGGGGCTACCAAACCACAAAGGGGGAAATCTGGATGAAGCGAGCTTTGTCCATCCTGCTGGTCGTCGCGCTGGTCTTCCTGTCCGCCGCCTGCGGAGGAGGCAACAACGCTGCAAACGGCGGAACGCAGGGCACGGACAGCGGATCTTCCTCGATGAACAACGCAGGGGAAGATACGGCGCAAAACGGCGCCGGCCAGCAGCAGGAAAAAATCAAGCTCCGCATCTACGCGCAATACGCGGATGACGACACAAGAACGCCCTATGATTACGCGGTCGCGGAGTTGGCGAAGGCCTATCCGCACGTCGAACTGGAGCTGGAAGTTCAGGCCCAGGACGACGGGCAAAAGCTGAAAACGCTGGCCGCCACGGGCAATCTCCCGGACATTTTCCAATCGAACATGGACATCATCGCCACGTTCCGGGAATCGAACAACATCATGATTTTGGATGATTACGTCGACATCCTCGGTTTCAAGTCGAAGATGCACCAAAGCGCCATGAACACCCTCTACGCCGATGACGGCCATGTCTACGCATTCCCGTATGCCGGCAACGAGCTGGTGCTCTGGTACTACAACAAGGAACTGTTTGAAAAGTACAACGTCAAGGTGCCGGAAACCTACGACGAACTGAAAGAGGCCGTCCGCATCTTCAACGCAAACGGCATCACGCCGCTTGCGCTCTTCGCCAAGGAAAAATGGCCGGACATTGCGCTGTTCGACATCTTCGCGACGCGGATCAATCCGCGGGGCATTCTGGCCATGGACCTGGACGGCGAGAAGGCGGATCAATTCAAACCGGCCGCCGATATGATCGTCGAGCTGGTAAAAGAAGGTCTGTTGCCGAAAGGCGCCATCAACCTGAACTACGACCAGGCGCAATCCTTGTTCTTCGAAGAAAAAGCCGCGATGTTCATCAACGGTCAATGGGAAATCGCGGCGTCCACGGAAGCGCTGGGCGACAAGGTCGACTGGATGTTCTATCCCGCCGCGACCAAAGAAGATTACGAGAAATTCAAGTATGCGTTCAGCGGCGGCGGCGGCCCGAGCGGCTATTCCGTCAACCCGAATTCGGAACATCTGGAAACGGCCATTGAAGTTGCGGCCTTCCTGTCCCTGAAATATGCAGAATACAAGTACACCCACCGTGGCAATCCGATCGTGGCGACGGCCACGGACAAGGAAATCGTCGTGCCCTATCCGCCGATGATGGAAAAGCTGGCCGAGGTCATTCCGAACATTACGTCGACCACGGCTTTCGCCTGGGGCCTGAGCAACACGAAATTCAAAGCCGCGCTTGAAGATGCCGCGCAAATGCTGATGACGGGTGCATACGACGGAGATCAATTCGTCCAGGATGTCAATTTCGGACTGGAGCAATGAAACGACATGACTGAGCTTGCACCGGGCATTGCCCGGTGCAAGTTTTTCGGAAGAGGAGAGAGGCCCCCGTGCACAAATACCTGGGAAACAAAAGAGCGATCGCGGTTTTCACCCTTCCGGCCCTGATCCTGTTTACCGTCGTCGTGTTTTACCCCATCGTCCAGGTGTTTTACCGCAGCTTCTTCGACTGGGACGGCCTGGGCCAAGCGACGTTCGTCGGGTTCGGCAATTACGAGAAGATGTTTTTCAAAGACCGGGTGTTCCGCACGGCCTTGTTCAACGGTTTCATTTTCGCCCTGATGCTGGTTTGCATCCAAATTCCGCTGGGAACACTGCTGGCCTTTTCACTGACGGATCTGGCGATGCGGGGAAAACGGTTTTTGCGGATCAGCTATTTCGTCCCGATGGTTCTTTCGGTCACCGTCGTCTGCCAACTTTGGCTGTCGATCTACAATGCGGAATACGGCCTTCTCAACAAACTGTTTGAGGCGTTGGGCATCCCGTACCGGCAGGACTGGCTGACCAACCCGAAAACGGCCATTTACGCCGTCGCTTTCGTCAATGCCTGGCATTACATGGGCTACCATTTCGCCCTGGTGCTGGCGGCGGTCAAATCCGTGCCCGAACAATTTTTCGAAGCGGCCAAAATCGACGGGGCCGGCCGCTGGAGGACTCACTTCAGGATCACCGTGCCCCTGCTTGCGGAGACGTACAAGTTTTGCCTGGTGCTCGCCATAACGGGCGGACTGAACGCATTTGCCCAAATGTTCATCATGACCGGGGGCGGTCCCGGCACGGCGACGTATACGTTGACGTACCTGATGTACCGTTCGGCCTTCCGCCTCAACGAATTCGGTTACGGCTGCGCGGCCGCAGCCCTGCTGGTCCTCGAATGTTTGATCGTAACAATTTTGATCAACCGGTTCGTTGCACGGGAACGCATCGTCTACTAAGAAAGGGACGGAGTGAATGCCATGCTGGCCAGGCTGAGAAAATGGCAAATCCACTGGAAAATTTTCCTTTGGGCGTATGCGTTTTTCTCCTTTTATCCGATCATCTGGATGATCTTTTATTCCTTCAAAAACAATAACGAAATTTTCGTTACCAATCCGTTCGGGTTCCCGACCAAACTTCGCTTTGAAAATTACGTGCACGCCTGGAATTCCTTCAACGTGCCCGTCTACTTCAAAAACAGCGTCATCGTGACCATCGCGACGGTGATCGGCACCGTCGCCCTTTCGGTGATGTTTTCCTACGCGGCGGCCAGAATGAACTGGCGGCTCAAGGATGTTGCCCGCATTTACATCGTGACGGGCATGTTCATTCCGGTGCAGGTCATCATGATTCCCCTTGCCATTCTCGTTCGGGATTTCGGCCTGTCCAACTCGCTGCTGGCACTGATCATTCCCTACGTCGCATTCAATCTGTCGTTCTGTACCATGGTGTTTTACGGCTTTTTCCGATCGATCCCGTTCGAACTCGAAGAATCCGCCTGCATTGACGGCGCCTCCGTCTACCAGGCTTTCTTTCGCATCATCCTGCCGATCATCCGGCCGGCGGTGGCCACCGTGATCATCTTCGTCTCCCTGATGGCCTGGAACGAATTCACGATGGCCCTCATGCTGATCACCAAGGAAGAGCTGAAAACATTGCCCCTCGGCATCCTGTTCTTCCAGGGGGCCTTCACCACCGACTGGGGGGCCATGGGCGCCGTCATGACCATCGCCAGCCTGCCGACGCTTTTCGTGTACATCCTGTTCAGCGAAAAAGTGGAGCAGGCGCTCACGGTCAGCTCGGCGGTAAAAGGGTAATGGCGGCGAGGGGCCGGGTCGAAGAAAAACCGCAGAAAAATCGTTATACATCCGAAAAACGAAGGGCCTTTCGTCCCGCACGGGATGAAAGGCCCTTGCGATGTGCGCCCGAATCGGGCGCCATCGCCGGAGGATGGTCCGGAACGCCGGCTGAACCCGGGCGGCGTCCGGCGGCGGTCCGCGTTGTCCGCCAGGCGTTTGGATTCTGCATGAAATATGCGAAAACTACAACACCCCTGCGAAATTTCCATTCCAATCGCCATCCGCCGCCGATAAGATGTAAGCGAATTCAACAAGATGGGAGGCACTGCGGAGTTGAAAAAGCGGAGGTTCATCTTGTCGGTAACGCTTGCTGTTCTCATCGCGTTCACGCAGCCCCTGTCCGTTCTGGCTGCAGACGGCGGACAGCAGCAAGGCGGACTGCAGAGCATTGTCCTCACGGGAATTTGGAACTTCACGACGGGGGATCCGGTTGCCGGCCCGTGGCAGCCAATCGAAATCGCGAACGGCCACCTGGATGTTTCCCTCCTGCCGGCGCGAACAACGGCCTGGTATCAGCGGACCTTTGAAGTGCCGGCCGATTTTGCCAAGGGAGATTTGGTGCTGTTGGCGGGCAAAATCGACGATGCGGACCAAGTGTTCATCAACGGACAGGAAATCGGCCGCACCGGGTTGGATGCACAGGGCAACTATTTGGGAACTTCCCATTGGGAGGAGACGCGTGAATACGCCATTCCGTCGAACGTCCTGAAATACGGCGAGACCAACACCATTACGATTCGCGTCTACAACGCCGACGGCGGCGGCGGCATCTACGAGGGTGCCATCGGCATCTACACCATTCCCGCCCTGCGGCAGGTGAAAGGATTGCCGCACCAGCCCGCTTCGGATGCCGAGAAGAACCAAGTGTTGGCCGTTGTCGCCAAGCAGGTGCAGGCGATCGAAAACCTGGATGCGACGGAATATGAAAATACGCTGTCCCCGGACTTTTTTCATGACGGATACACGGTGACGCGGGCCGTATATGAATTGATCCAATGGTCGAACACGTACGTCTCCATGGAAGTCGTCGACGAACGCCCCTACGTCTTCAGGGAAGGGGACCGGTTGATTTACGCCGCCCACCGGACGATCTACGGCATCGACGCTTCGAACAACCGCACCGTCGTCCGTGCGGGCGATGAGGATCGGTATTACCGGATCGAAAGCGGTGCGATCAAGGAAATCGGCAACCACAGCCGATTTTATGTCGACCGTTATAACTCCGCGCTTTTCAATCGGGAGATGACGTTCCGGATCTATTTGCCCGAAGACTATCTCACTTCCGGACGAAATTACCCGACGGTTTATTTGCTGCATCAGTATAACAGTTCCAGCCAGCAGTTCGAAGTGGATCAGCTGCACAAGAAGCTGGACGATTGGATAAGGGCCGGCATCATCCAGGACATGATCGTGGTCATGCCGGACACTTCCGGAACCAGCTGGTTTGTGAACAGGCCGAACATGCCGTGGGAAGACCTGATTACAAACGAATTGATTCCAACCGTTGACAGCCGGTACAGAACGATCGACGACCCGGATTACCGGGCCATTTCCGGCGTGTCCATGGGCGGTTTTGGCGCCTATGTGATCGGCCTGAAGCATCCGGAATTGTTTCGTTCCGTCGCCAGCCATATGGGCGCTCTCGGTTACTCCATCGCCGGCCAGAATCCGTTCGATTTGATCAAACAGCTCGGAAAATCGGGCCTGGCCCAATACTCGCTGTATCTGGACGGCGGGACGGAAGATGCCCTGACGAACATGGCCGGGTCGACCAACGACATCCGGGAGTATTTGCGGCAAAACGGCATCAACCATCAGTACTACACCGGTCCCGGCGAACACAACAGCGAGTTTTACATGCAAACCATCCGGCAGTCGTTCGTCATGCACCACAACCATTTCGCCAACGGATTGTTGACGGGATCGATTTCCGCCAATCCGCAGGCCATCACGCTGACGGACGCGAAGACGACGGTTACGTACACGATCCAGGTTGATCCCGTCTCGGTCGCCAAGTATGTGTACTCTCCGTCGGCTTCGGCGCCGCTGAAGGTCGAGCTGGTGGTCAAACAGGCGGAAACCGGGCAGACGGTTTTGACCGAACAGGCCATTGTCGCGGATCTGGCGCAAACCGCTTCCACGATATTTAGCGGAACTTTCGACGTGGACAAAAACGACTTGAATGCGGGCGACAATTTTACGGTCCAGGTTCAGGCGAAGTGGCTCGGCATGACGTTCACGCTGGGCAGCGCTTCGCTGATCAAGGTGCAGCCGGTCGGCGTGGCGCCGGAAGACATCCAGATCGATTTGATGGGGAACTGGAAATTCATCAAGGAGGATCCGAGCTCGCCGATCGACGGCGCGGATCCGCATCTGGACGATTCCGGATGGCGCATGGTGCAGCCCGGCCTCGGCTGGTGGGAAGACGGCTTCGGCGGCTATCCGGACATGGGCTCTTACATCGGCGGCGCCTGGTACCGCAGAACGTTTACGGTTCCGGGCAACTTCCCGACCGAAGGGCTCACTCTGCTGGCCGGCAAAATTGACGATGCAGACGAAGTGTACATCAACGGCCATCTGGTCGGTGCGACCGGCATGAAAGACGGAAAGTTCGTCGAATCGTTCTGGGCAGTGACCCGCGAGTATCCGCTGGACGCTTCCGTCCTGAACTACGGCGGCGAAAACGTGATCGCGATCCGGATGTACAACAACAACGGCGGCGGCGGGTTCTATGCCGGCCCGGTCGGCATCTACACGAAGGAATCGCTGCGCAAGGCCAAGGGCCTGCCTTACGAACGACCGAACGCGTCCATCCGGGATGCCGTCCTGGCCGCGGTCGCCAAGCAAAGCGAAGCACTGGCCGCCAAGGATTTCGACATGTTCGGCGCCACCATTTCCGAAAGCTATTTTGAACGAGGCAAGCAGAAACCGGCGTTTGTCGCCGAGTGGAAAGCGCTGCTGGAAGCCTATGACGGCATTCAAGTGACCGTGAGCGATCCGGAAGTCTACCGCTCCAACGGCAACACGCTCGTTGTGGCGAACTGGGAAATCACCGGAAAAACGGCGGATGGCCATGCAGCGGTCATCCTGTCGGGCAAGCGTGAGCAATTCTTCGCGGAAGAAAACGGGGCATGGTTTGAAGTCGGCGACCAAAACCGGATCTTTGCCGCTTCGTATTACTCGGAAGCCATCGGCCGGGAAATGACGTATCGCATCTTTCTGCCGCCGAGCTACGCGACGAGCGACAAACGTTATCCCGTCGTGTATTTGCTGCACCAATTCCAAAGCGACAGCTCCTCGTTCGTTCTGGATAACGTGCACGGTCTGCTGGACCGATCCATGGCCGCCGATGAACTGGATGAAATGATCGTCGTCATGCCGGATTCGGACGGCATGAGCTGGTGGATCAACCGGAACGGCGGTCCCGCCTGGGAAGACATGGTGGTCAAAGATCTGGTGCCCTGGATCGACTCGCAGTACCGCACGATCAAGAGCGCCGATTTCCGCGGCATTACCGGCGTGTCCATGGGCGGTTTCGGTTCGTTCGCCATCGGTTTCGGCAATCCGGACGTGTTCACCTCCGTGGCCAGCCACATGGGCGCGGTCGGCTTCACGATCGACGGAACGAATCCGACGGAAGTGCTCAAATCGCTGGACAAAGATACGCTGGCGCGCTACTCCATTTATTTGGACAGCGGTGACAAGGACGGCTACCGGTTCGATTTGTCTGCGCTTGCCGTACATCGGTACCTGCTTTCCCAACAGATTCCGCATTATTTCGAAATCCGGGACGGAGCGCATGACAGCGTGTTCTACACCGCTTCGATCCTGAAGTCGTTCGGCCATCATGCTGTTCATTTCGCCCGTTCCGCCCGGGCAACGGCCATTTCCCTCGATGCGTCGTCGTATTCGATGCGGGCCGGGGAAACCCGCAAGCTGACCGTGACGGGCATGAACGAAGGCCGGCTCTCCGACTTGACGCCGCTGGCCGACTTCGCGACGAGCAATGCCGCGGTGGTGACCGTCAACGAAGATGGAGTCATGACCGCGAAAGCAGCAGGAACGGCGACTGTGACCGCCACCTACCAGGGGCTGACCGCTACGGCAACCGTGACCGTGAGATCATCAGGTGGCGGCGGAACAACGTCTGGTGGATCAGCGGCCCCCGTTTCGCAAGAGCCTTCCGTGGATGAATCCGGAACGGTCGTTCTCGATTTGAGCGGCGCGATCAGGGAAGGCACGGCGGTTGCGGTGGCCGATGTGGACGAAGCTTCCATCGCCTCGGCGCTGAAGCAAGCCGTCGCGGGCGCCGACGGCCGTCAGCGAATTCGCCTCAACATCGGCGAAGTGGAACGTGCCCAAGGGTACGCCGTGCAATTGCCGGCAAATGTCGTCGCGGCCGACGCAAATTATTGGCTGGAAATTGCAACACCGCTCGGCATCGTCACGATCGCTGCTGACATGTTCGGCTCCGTCGATGTCCAAAACCGTTCCACGGCTGTGATTGCCATTTCCGCTGTTTCCGCGGACGAATGGGATGCTTCGGTCAGGGCCGTGATCGGCAGCCGGCCGGTCGTTGAAATCACGGCATCCCTTGATGGCGAAATGATTCACTGGAGCAACCCGGACGCTCCCGCCATGGTGGCGATTCCGTATCGTCCCGGCGCGGATGAGGAGCAAAATGCGCATCAACTCATCGTCCTTTCTCTCGACGAATCCGGTCGGGCCGCACCGGTCATCAACAGCGGATACGATGCCGGCGGATGCATGACATTCACGACGGACCGCTTCGGCCGGTTCGCCATCGCCTTCGTGAAACATTCCTTTGCCGATCTTGCCGGCCACTGGGCGAGAAAACCGGTGGAATGGCTGGCGGCAAGAGGCATCGTCAGCGGCATGTCGGCAACGGCCTTCGCACCGGACCGGAACGTGACGCGGGCCGATTTCGCCCTGCTGCTGGTGAAGGCCTTCGAACTCGTCTCCGACGAGGAGGCCGGCTTTGCGGACGTGGCGAAGGACGCCTACTACTATGATGCGGTCCGGATTGCCAAGGCGCTCGGCATCGTCGCGGGTCTTGGCGACAACCGGTTCGGGCCCGGGGAATCCCTGACCAGACAGGACATGCTGGTGATGGTCGACAAAGCATTGGCAGCCGCCGGAAAGCCGCTGGCAAGGGGTTCGGACCAGACGCTGGCCAAGTTCGCGGATGCAGACCAAGTGTCCGGTTATGCGCTCGAAAGCGTCAAGGCGCTCGTGAATGCGGGCATCATCGTCGGTTACGACAACCGTCTGAATCCTGCCGGAACGGCCACGAGGGCGGAAATCGCCGTCATCCTGGAAAAACTGCTGAAAAATCTGAAGTGAACAACCGGCGAATCCCGGACGGATGGGCGGCAATCCGCCGGACGGCCAAACAGACGGGAGCGGGCTTCATGCCCGCTCCCGTTTCTTTGTGAAAAAAGCGTCCTTTTATTCATAATCCACCACATTGATCCACCTGAGCAAAAATTCCCGCTCTTCCGCCTTTCCGTAAGCCAGCTGGGACGCGGCGACGAGAGGCAGCCACGACTGCACGTACGGCTTGGCGGTGCCGCTTTTTTGGCAGAACAGGTCGAGATACCGTTCCGCGGTTTCGGCGTCGCCTTCCAGATGGAACAGAAGGTACGTGCGGGCGACGTCGGCGGAGGCGTTGCCCTGGGTGGCGTGGGCCCAGTCCGTGATGTACGGGGTGCCGTCCTGTGCGATGATGATGTTGGTCGGGTTGTAGTCGCCGTGGCACAGCTTGTTGTGCCGCGGCATGCCTTCCAGACGGGTGAACAGGTCGTAGCGGACATTGGCGTCGAGATCGGTTTCCTCGATCTTGCGCCGCATTTTGTCCTTCAGCTTGTTCATCAGCGGCGCCCGCTGGGCGAATATGTCCAGCTGCAGGTCAACAAACCGTTCCAGATATTCCGCGTGCCGCTCCGGATGCTCCTTCATCAGCTCCGCCAGCGTCCTGCCCTCCACGTATTCGAGCTGGATCGCCCACCGGCCGTCGATGATGCCGACTTCCAGCAGGGCCGGCACGCGGATGGCCGTTTCTTCCGCCCGGGCGTGGTTGAGCGCTTCGTTCAGGACGTCCGCCTTCGTGTACGTGTCGCCGAACAGTTTGATGACCCGGTCGCCTTCGCGGTAAACCGTTTTGTGCGGCTGCCGGGCCAGCATGTGCCGGGAAGCCATGGTCACTCACCTCCTTCCCGGCGCGCGGTTCCGGCGGCGGCGCCGGCGGGGCATGCCGCGGCGTCTTTTGCCGGATTGCCGGCGGCCGCGCCGGACGCACGGTCCCCGGCCGCGCCGTTTGCCGTCGCTTCAGGCGTGCCGTAGTAGGCGTTCAGGTACAGCCGTTTCAGTTCGCCGATGAGGGGGTAGCGCGGGTTCGTGCCCGTGCATTGGTCGTCGAAGGCCTGCTCGGCCAGGTCGTCCAGCTTTTCCAGGAATTCCTTCTCGCCGATGCCGTAGTCGCGGATCGTTTTCTTGATGCCCAGCTTCTCTTTCAACTCCTCGATTTTGCCGATCAGGCTTTCGAGCTTCTCTTCGTCGGTGGCGCCCGGCAGGTTCAAAAATTCCGCGATTTCGGCGTAGCGCCTGAGCGTGCGCGGATGGTCGTACTGCGGGAACGTCCCCATCTTGGCCGGCGCTTCGGCGGCGTTGTAACGCATCACATCGGTGATGAGCAGCGCGTTCGCCACGCCGTGGGGCAGGCGGAACGCCGCGCCGAGCTTGTGGGCCAGCGAATGGCAGATGCCGAGGAAGGCGTTGGCGAACGCCATGCCGGCGATGGTGGCGGCGTCGGCCATTTTCTCCCGGGCGACCGGGTCCAGGGCGCCGTTTTCGTACGCGCGGGGCAGGTAGTCGAAGATCAGCCGGATGGCCCTGAGCGCCAGGCCGTCGGTGTAGTTGGTCGCCATCATGGAGACGTACGCTTCCAGCGCGTGGGTGAGGGCGTCGATGCCGGAGGCGGCGGTCAGGCCTTTGGGCATGTGCAACATCAGATCCGCGTCGACGATGGCCATGTGGGGCATCAGCTCGTAGTCCGCCAGCGGATATTTGATGCCCGTTTTCTCGTCGGTGATGACGGCAAACGGCGTCACCTCCGAACCGGTGCCCGCCGTCGTCGGAACGGCGACGAAGGCGGCTTTCCGGCCCATCGGCGGAAAACGGTACACCCGCTTGCGGATGTCCATGAACCGCATCGCCATGTCCATGAAATCGGCGTCCGGATGCTCGTACAGCACCCACATGATTTTCGCCGCGTCCATCGGCGAGCCGCCGCCGACGGCGATGATGACGTCCGGTTCGAAGGCGGCCATTTGCCTTGCGCCTTCCCGCGCGCAGGCCAGCGTCGGATCGGGCTCGACCTCGAAGAAGGTGGCGTGGGCGATGCCGAGTTCATCCAGTTTGTCGGTGACCGGCTTCGTCAGGCCGTTTTTGTAAAGGAAATGGTCGGTGACGATGAACGCCCGCTTTTTCCCCATGACGGTTTTCAGTTCGTCGAGGGCGACGGGCAGGCATCCCCGTTTGACGTACACTTTTTGCGGCGCCCGGAACCAGAGCATGTTCTCTCTCCTTTCGGCGACGGTTTTGATGTTGATCAGGTGCTTGACCCCGACGTTTTCGCTGACGGAGTTGCCGCCCCAGGAACCGCAGCCGAGGGTGAGGGAGGGGGCCAGTTTGAAGTTGTACAGGTCGCCGATGCCGCCCTGGCTCGACGGCGTGTTGACCAGGATGCGGCACGTCTTCATGCGGGCGGCGAAGGCGTCCAGTTTGTCGCGCGCGCCGACCGGGTCGAGATAGATCGCCGCGGTGTGGCCCATGCCGCCGTCGGCGACAAGCCGCTCCGCCTTGTCCAGGGCGTCGGCGAAATCCTTCGCGCGGTACATGGCGAGGACGGGCGACAGTTTCTCGCGGGCGAACTCTTCGGACGGATCGGTGCGCTCCACTTCACCGATCAGGATTTTGGTCGCCTCCGGCACCTTCACGCCGGCCAGTTCGGCGATCCGGGAGGCCGGCTGCCCGACGATTCGGGCGTTGAGGGCGCCGTTGATGATGATCGTTTTGCGCACTTTGTCGATTTCGTCCGGCCGCAGGAAATGGCAACCGCGGCCGGCGAATTCCTTTTTCACCCTGTCATAGACGCCGTCCAGCACGATGACCGCCTGCTCCGAGGCGCAGATCATGCCGTTGTCGAACGTTTTGGAGTGGATGATGGAGTTTACGGCGAGCCGGATGTCGGCGCTGTCGTCGATGACGGCCGGCGTGTTGCCCGCGCCGACGCCGACGGCGGGTTTGCCGCTGGAATAGGCCGCCTTCACCATGCCCGGGCCGCCGGTGGCGAGGATGAGATCCGCTTCCTTCATGAGCAGGTTGGTCAGATCCAGCGACGGGACATCGATCCAGTCGATGATGCCTTGCGGGGCGCCCGCTTCCACCGCCGCGTCCAGCACGATCTTCGCGGCTGCGATGGTGCAGTTTTTCGCCCGGGGGTGCGGGCTGACGATGATGCCGTTGCGAGTCTTGAGCGCCAGCAGGCATTTGAAGATGGCCGTCGATGTCGGGTTGGTCGTCGGGATGACCGCGGCGACGAGGCCGACGGGCTCGGCGATCTTTTTGATGCCGTAGGCGGGATCTTCTTCCAGGACGCCGCACGTTTTCACGTTGCGGTAGGCGTTGTAGATGTATTCGGAGGCGTAATGGTTTTTGATGACCTTGTCTTCGACGACGCCCATCCCCGTCTCTTCCACGGCCATTTTCGCCAGCGGGATGCGCGCCTTGTTGGCCGCCGCGGCGGCGGCGAGGAAGATGCGGTCCACCTGCTCCTGCGTGTAGGAGGCAAAGAGGGTCTGCGCCTTTCTCACCCGCTCAAGCGCCCGTTCCAGCTTCTCCGCGCTGTCGACGGGTTCCCGGTGCAAAATGGTTTCCGTCATGGTTCTCTCCTCCTTTTTTTCGGGCTTTTTTGGTCGGGAGACTTTGTGAAAATTATAACATGCTTTTGTGAAAATTGTAACATACTTTGCCGAACCGGCAGTAGATGCAAAAAAGGCATATCGATATATGCGAATCGACATGCCTGACGGATGGCCCGGAAAAATAGGAAAAAATGAATAAAAAGACAGTATTCGACAATAGTTGATATGGAATATATTGTTTCTTTATGTTAATATATGAAACTGAAAACGATATTATAAAAATAGATAAAAAAACCATATTTTTTAAAAAAATCTGAAAATTTCGCACAAAAAAACAGACACCAAGGGACTTGGCGGTGTGCGCTTGGTGTCTGTCTGGGGTGGACTGTTGTCGCCAACACCCCTTTTCATATTATAGCACAAAATGAAAAAATGTCCAGCAATCGAAATGCGGGAGAGGTGTTGAAGCATGACGCCCCCGGCAAGCAGGGAAGAACTGCGGGACCGCGTATTCGGGGTGATTTCGCAAATTTCGGGACACGGCGCCGAAGACCTGGAACCGGACATGTACCTGGAAATGGATCTCGGCCTCGATTCCATCAAGATGATCACCCTGATGGATGCGGTCATGAAGCTGCATCCGGCCCATGCTGCGGGAAGCGTGCCGGATGCGCTCCTTTCCGGCCGGGCGGCCGGGATGGAGACGGTCGGGGACATCCTCCGTCTGCTGGAGGACGCCTGGTTCGGCGGGGCGGACGAAAGTCCCCCAGCCCCGCGGGCGCAAACGGTCGCGGAACGTCCGGCCGGCGGCTTCGACGGCGGCGAAGGTCCCGCTGCCTTGCAGGCGGAACCCCCGGACGGCGAACTGGTCATTCCGAACGCCGCGTATCCGTTTCTCGTGTCCCATCAGGCGGTGTCCACGATCACCATCTGCACCGCGGTCGAAACGGAGGGGCCGCTCGATCCGGAGCTCATGCGGCGGGCCTGGCAGGCGGTCATCGCGCGGCATCCCGCCCTGCGGGCCGCCTACGCGGTCCGGGAACCGGCGGAAAGTTTCGCCGACTGGCGGCTGGAAACCGCAACCGGCGGGGAGCTTGCACGGATTCTTGTGCACGATTTGACGGACGCCGCCGGCTCGTCGCCGGAGGAAAGGCTGAAAGCCGAAATCGAAGCCCGGCTGGACGAACGGTTCGATCTGTTCCGCCGGCCGCTGCACCGCCTCGAGGTGTTTCGCACGGGAGACCGGAAGCACGCCGTCGTGCTGTCGATGGCCCATGCCATTTCGGACGGGCTTGGCATCCAGCAGCTCGTCCGGGAACTGTTCGAAGCGTACGGCCGGCTGTCGGCCGGCCGGGAACCGGATTTGCCGCCGGCGGTCACCATCGGCGCCTGGAATGAAGCCGTCAGGGCCATCAACGGCTGGCGGGACGGGGACGAGCTGGCGTATCTGCAGCGGCATTCGCAGAGCCAGGGCAACCGGACTTATGCGTTCAGGCCCGAGCCGGCCGCCATTCTCCGGCGGGCCGGTGAAGACGACGGCATGGCGAGGGCCGGCGTCCACAACATTCGGGTGGACGAACGGACGGTCGCCGGCTTGCGGGAGACCGCACGCCGCTTTGGCACGACGCTGTTTTCCGTCGTGGCGGCGGCCTATCTGACGGCCGTGAAGGCCCATGACACGGGCGGGGAAGACATCATCCTGAACATTCCGACGGGCGGAAGAAGCTATCCCAACGCCGACGTGACGGGGATGGTCGGCCCCTTCGCGCAAAATTTGTCGCTGACGTTCCGGAGGGAATGGCTGACGGGCGACGCCGGCATGCTGCGCCGGATCCACGACGCGATCGCCGCGCCGCTGGCGTCCGGCATGGACCGGGCGATGGCGTCCGAGGCCGCAAAATCCATCACGGAACGGATCCGGCTCGTCGACGGCCGCATACCGGAAGCGACCCGCGGGTTCATCCGCGCCTCGCTGAAATCGAACCTTTATTTGAGTTTCGTCGGCGACACCCGGCTCGCAAAGCGGTACGGACCGCTCGGCATCGCCGGTTACGCCGCCTATACGTGCACGAACCGGGGAGCGATCGACTGCCTGGTGGAGCTCGTCCACGGCGGCATGGTCATCACCTGCAACTTTGACCGGAGCCATTACGACCGGCGGTTCATCGAGCGGTTCGCGCGGGATTTCGCCGGACAGTTGGAACGGCTGGCGGCGTCCGGCGGGACGGCCGCGGAACCGCCCGCGGAACCGGACGCCTCTTCCCTCGCGCGGCCCGGCGCGTCCGATCCGGAAATCCGCCGCATGCTGTGCGGACTGTACGCGGAAATCGGCGGCAGGCCGGTCACGGAAGCGGATCTCGGCAAAGATCTGGCGGCGGAGCTCGGCCTGGATTCCCTCGAACGCATCCGGCTCATTGCGAAAATCGGCCGGACATGGGGCCGCGTCGACCGGGAGCGGCTGTTCGGATGCCGCACCCTGGAAGACATGGCGGCCGTGCTGACCGCGTCGTTCGCCGGCGCGGACGGCTGCGGGGACGGAAGCGGCGCGCGGCCGGTTTCCGCGGAAACGGCCGCCGGGCCGGCGGCCGCGCGCGAGACGGCTGCGCGGGAGGCGGTCGCGCATGAGGTGGCCGTGCGCGAGGCGGCCGGACCGGCGGCGATCCCGTACGTGCACATCATCCGGCAATGCCGGATAACGCCGGATGCGACGGCGGTTTCGGCGCCGGACGGGCAGCTGACGTACCGGCAGCTGGACGAACGGTCCAACCGGCTGGCCCGGTACTTGCGGGAACGCGGCGTCGGCCGGAACACCCTGGCGGGCATCCTGGCGACGCCCGGCATCCACATGATCGTCGGCATGCTCGGCATTTTGAAGGCCGGCGGGGCCTACGTGCCGATTGACCCCGGCTATCCGGCCGGCCGCATCCACCACATCGCCGGACATTCGGAAATCGGCATCCTGCTGACGGAACGGCACCTGATGCCGCTTGCCGAAGAAGCGGCCGGCGGCGGCCGGATCGTCTGCCTGGCGCTGGACGATCCGGCCGGCGAATGGCTGTCGCGGCCGGCCGGCGAACTGGACATCGTTTCCGAGCCGGGCGATCTGATGACGGTGCTCTACACGTCGGGATCCACCGGCCAGCCGAAAGGCGTCATGCTGAAGCACGAAGGCTACATGAACCGCCTGGCCTGGCACCAGAAACAGTTCCGGACCGGGCCGGGAGAGCGCATCGCGCAAAAAACGTCCTGCTGCTTCGACATTTCCGTCTGGGAATGGTTCTGGCCGCTCATGCACGGGGCGACCGTCTGCCCGCTGGACGCCGGCACGGTCCGCAATCCGTGGAAACTGGCGGAATGGATCCGGCGCGAGCGCATCAACGTCATCCATTTCGTGCCGTCGCTGTTTGCGGAATTCGTCCATGCCATCGAGGACGAACCGATCGCGTTTCCGGATTTGCGCTGGATCATCTTCAGCGGCGAAGCGCTGCCCAAGCCGGTCGTCCGGAAATGGACGGAGCGGTTCGGCACGGCGACGAAACTCGCCAATCTGTACGGACCGACCGAAGCCTCCATCGACGTGACGTGCCACGTGATCGATCCCGACCGGGATCTGGCCGGCGACCGTCCGATTCCCATCGGCAAACCGATTGACGGGGCGCATGTCAAAATTCTCGACGACGGCTTGCGGGAAGTGGCACCGGGCGAAATCGGCGAGCTGTGGATCGGCGGCATCCAGCTGGCCAAAGGGTACCTGAAGGACGAGGCGAAGACGAAGGAGGCCTTCCGGCCGAATCCGTTCGGCGACGTGCCGGGCGACGTGCTGTACCGGACGGGCGACCGCGCGTCCGTGCGGGAAGACGGGAGCATCGAGTATCACGGCCGGCTGGACCACCAGCTGAAAATCCGGGGGTACCGGGTGGAACTCGGCGAGATCGAAGCGGCGCTTCTTGCATGTCCCGCCGTCCGGGAAGCGGCCGTCGTACCCGTCGCGATCGGGGAGGGAACGAAGCTTGCCGCCTGCCTCGCCGGGGACGATGCGGCGGAAGCGGATCTGAAGGCCGGCATCGCCGGCCGGCTGCCGGAATACATGCTTCCCCACCGGTATTTCTGGTTCGACCGTCTGCCGAAAACGCACAACGGCAAACTGGACCGGCGGGAGCTGGAGCGGCTTGTCCGCGACCGGTGGGCCGGCGGCGGGCCGGAAGGGGCCGGGGAAGCCGCCGCGTCCGGTCCGGGCGCATCGTCCGGCGTTCCGCCGGCGGCCGGGCCGGCGGGCGCCTCAGGTGCCGCCGCCTCGCCCGGCGCTTCCGGTGCGCCCGGACCGTCCGGAGCCGCGGGGGCACCGGGCGGCGACGGCCGGGCGGCCGCCGCGCGGGCATGTCCGTTGGCGCCGGCGCAAAGCTGGCTGATGCGGTTTTTCGATCCGCCGTATCTGTGGGCCGGCTATACCCGGTTTTCGTACAGGCAGTCCCTGGACCGGGAGGCGTTCGTCGAGGCGGTGAAGCATCTGGCGGCGCGGCATGACGTGCTTCGCTGCCGGCTGGCCATGGAAGGCGGCAGCTGGAAGCAGGTCTTCCTCGAGCCGGGCGACCTGGCCGGGGTGCCCGTGGAATTTTGCGACGGGCGGTCATGGACGGCCGGTGAGCGGGAAGCCTGGATGGCGGAAAAAATCCGGTCGGAAATCCTCGAACTCAAGGTCGACCGGTGGCCGCTCTGGAAGCTCGTCGTTCTGCACGCGGACGATTCCCGCCACGACATCGCGGTGATCGGGCATCATCTCATCTCGGACGTGGTGACCAACCATCTGCTGTTCAGCGACCTGTGGCACATCTACGGCACGATCCGGTCGGGCGGCTCCCCCGGCGGCGATTCCGGAGCCGGGTCGTTCCGGTCGTTCGCCGAAAGCATGGAGCGGCGGAAGGAAGAACGGCTCGCGGACTACGTCGCCTACTGGACCGGCCAGTTTCCGTCCGGCACCCGTCCGACGCTGATCGCCCCCGACCATTACAACGGCGCCAATGACGAAGGTTCGGCGGCGACGGAGCGCTTCGCGCTCGATCCCGATTTGACCCGGACGCTGCTCGGCGGCGCCAAACAGCATTTCGGCGCACCGGTCTATCCGCTGCTTCTGGCGCCGCTCTACCGGCTGGTGGCGGAGCGCGTCCGGCAGGATCGCGTCATCATCAGCCACCGCGTGCACGGCCGGGATCCGGGCGACGGGGAAACGTTCTTCCGGACGGCCGGCAATTTTGCGGTCAATTTTCCGCTGCCGGTGGCGTGCCGGCCGGACGAGCCGTGGCGGGACCAGGTGCGGCGGATCGCGGAAAGCCTGAAGCGGGTGCCGCTGAACGGCATCAGCTATGATCTGGCCGGCGAGCATCTGCCCGCCCGCCTGTATCCCGACGACAAGCTGACGTCGATCCGCGCCAATTATCTGGGCAATCGCGATCTGCCGGAATTTGCCGTCTTTTCCTTTTCCGAGGATCACATGGACCGCCGTTTTTCCGCGCCGGGGCAGAAGCGGATTTCCGTGCTGGAGTTTTTCTTCTGCTTCCGGAACGGACGGCTCCATCTCGACATCGAGTATTCCGCCAACCTGCACCGGGCTTCCACCGTCCGCTCGCTCGGCGAACGGTACATGACCCTCATGCGGAGCATGCTGGAGGAAGTGACCGCCGGGCGGACGACGGCGCCGGGCCCGGCGGTTTCCGCCGCGCCGGAAGGCATCCTGGCCGGCAAGACCGCCATCGTGACGGGGGCCGGACGCGGCATCGGCCGGGCGATTGCCGTCGCCTTCGCCAGGGAAGGCGCGCGGGTCGCCCTCGTCGCCAGGACGAAGTCCGAACTGGAAGAAACCGCCGCGGCCATCCGCGCTCTCGGCGGCGAATGCCGGATCTGGACGGCGGACGCGCGCCGCAGGGACGAAGTGGAAGCCGCCGTCGAACAGGCGGCCGGCGCCTTCGGCGGCATCGACATCCTGGTCAACAACGCCGGCGTGACGAAAATGTGCCCGTTTCTCGAGTTGGCCGACGGGGACTGGGAACGGGTGATCATGACCAATCTGTTCGGAACGGTTCACTTCTGCCGGGCGGTGCTGCCGCATTTCGTCAGGCAGAAAAGCGGGAAAATCATCAACATGGGTTCGGATTCGTCCCTGATCGGCTACCCGCTCATGAGCGCCTACGCGGCCTCCAAGCATGCGGTGCTGGGGCTCACCCGCTCGCTGGCGGAGGAGTACAAGCAGCAAGGCATTCAGGTCAACGCGATTTGCCCGGCTTTCGTGGACACGGACATGACGCCGGCGGCATTCCGCGCCCAGGCGATTCCCGCGGAACGGGTGGCGGACATCGCCCTGTTCCTCGCCTCGCCGAAGTCGGACGCGATTACGGGGGAGGCCGTGAAGGTGTTCGGCACGCAGGACATGTACTGGTTCGGTTCGCGGCAAATGCCCGCCGTGGAACGCCTGCTGAAAGCCGCCGGCCTGGTGCCGGGCGCGGGGTGAGCCGGCCCGGCCGGCGGCCGGCCGCCTTTCCATCTTTATTTTGACGAGAAGGTGATCCGGTGAAACGTTTTGCCCCGTTTTCCAAGCCGCTGGGCATCATCTATGGCATCGCCCTTCTGGCCGGATCGGCCGTCGGGGCCCTGATTCCGACGGCCTCGGCCCACATGAGCCGGGAAGGGTTGTCCGATGCGTGGATCGGTTTTTTGTCGTCGGCCTTTTTTCTGCTCATGGCGCTCGGTTCGGTCCGGGCGGAACGGATCATGGCGGGAAGGGACGTCAGCTTTGGCGTCATGGCCGGCCTGCTAGTGACGGCGTCCTGCGCGGCCGTTTTTCCCTTTGTCCATGACAGGTGGATCTGGCTCGTGCTGATGTCGCTCATGGGCACCGGCATCGGGTTCAACATGGTGGGCGTGCAAACCGCCCTGCACCGGTTTTCCACGGAACAGTCCCGCTCCGCCAACAGCGGGATCTACTCGCTTTTGTTTGCCGTCGGTTTCATCGCCGCTTCTTCCGCCGGTCCGGCGGTCTATGCCCGCATCCACTGGATCGTCTTCTCGTTCGGCGCGGGATGTCTGGTGCTGGCCGCCTTGCTGGTCCGCCTCAGGCTGAAGGACCGGCTGGTCCTGGAAGCGGCTCCGCGCCGGACGGCGTCCGGCCGCATCCGGATTCCGCTTTTCGGCGCCTTCCTCTACGGCTTTTCCGAAACGACCGTCATTTCCCTGTATCCGGTTTTTCTGCTCAACGAGGGGTTTGAAGTCGGCAGGATCGGCCTGGCGCTGGGCGTGTTTGCCCTCGGCTGCGTGGCGGGCACGGTGCCGGTGACGGTTCTGGCGGACCGCCTGGGCCGCCGGCGACTGCTGGCCGGCTCGGTGGCGGTTTCCATCCTGGCCCTCCTCGGCATCATGGCGTCCGAACCGTTCTGGCTCGTGGCCGTGTTTTCGTTCCTGGCCGGATTCGTCGTCGGTCCGGTCTACCCGCTGACGATGTCCCTTGTGCCCGACGGGCTCCGGGATGAGGAAATCGCAAGCGGGATGGCGATGTTCACCCTGTTCTACGGTCTCGGCTCGGCGGCGGGCCCGTTTCTGTCCTCCGTCGCGATGAGCCTGTTCGGCAACCGCCACCTGTTCCTTCTCAGCCTGATCCTGTCTGTCCTGTTCCTCGTCCAGATGCTGGCGGCCGGCAAAAGGGAGCGGATGGGCGTCCATTCCGCCGCACGGTAATCCGTCATTTGGGGAGGGGTTCATCTTGGAAACGAAGCAACCGGCCTCCGCCGGAAAACGAGCCGTCCTGAAAGGGCCGGCGTTCAAGGGGCATTTTGTGAAGAAAAAGAACATCGGACGTCTGCTTCTGGATGCCGCGCGGAATTCGGAGAACGGCGTCACGTTCATTCTGGACCGCGGCGAAGAGCGGTTTCTGTCCTACCGGGAAATCGAGCGCCGGGCCCTGCTCAGGCTCGGCGGTCTGCAGCGGCGGGGGGTGAAGCCGGGCGACTTCGTCCTGATCGTGCTGGACGACAACGAAGAATTCGTGCTGACGTTCTGGGCCTGCGTGCTGGGAGGCATCGTTCCCGTTCCGCTCGCCCACCCCGCGGCGGCCAATGCGTCCGGCGCCGTTATGGACAAGGTCCACGCCGTCTGGAACACGCTCGGGCGCCCGGTCATCCTGACCGATGGCGGACTGGCCTCGGGCGGCATCCGGCTTTTCGGCGATGGAGGGGATGACCCGGCCGTCATGGTGGAGACCGGCGATCTGGAAAAACACGGCATGCCCGGCGAGATGCGGCTGGCCGGGCCCGACGCGCCGGCTTTCATCCAGTTCAGCTCCGGTTCCACCAGCGATCCGAAAGGGGTCATCCTGACCCATGACAATCTGCTGGCGAACATCGACCAGATGACGGTGGCGGCGGGATTGAGCGAACGGGACCGCTCCCTCGCCTGGATGCCGTATCACCACGACATGGGGCTGATCGGGTTTCACATCACCATGACGGCCAACCGGATCCAGCAATACAACATGACGCCGTTCCGATTTGTCAAAAGGCCGCTCCTGTGGCTCGAAACGCTGTCGAAACACCGCATCACGATCACGGGATCGCCGAATTTCGGATACCGGATCGTGCTGGAGCGGGTCGGCAGGGAGCAGATCAGCGGCCTCGACCTGAGCAGCGTGCGCCTCATTTTCAACGGGGCGGAGCCGATTTCCGTGCCGCTGATGCGGGAATTCATGGCGTTTCTCGCGCCGTGCGGCCTGCGGGAGAGCGCCATGTATCCGGTCTACGGGATGGCCGAAGCGTGTCTTGCCGTCAGTTTTCCGCCCCGCGGCACCCCGCCGGCGGTGCGGGCGGTCAGCCGGAAGGTTTTCGTGACGAACGCCCGGGTGATCCCGGTGCCGGAGACCGATCCGGACGCCCTGCTGCTGGCGGATGAGGGCCATCCGATGCCGGGCATGAAAATCCGGATTGTCAACGAGAAGGGGAACGTCGTGTCGGAAGGCAGGCTGGGCGAGATTCAGATTTCCGGCCGGAACGTGACAAAGGGATACGTCAACAACCCGGAAGCGACGGCCAGAAGCATCCGCGGCGGATGGCTGAGCACGGGCGACATGGGGTTCATCCGGGACGGCCGCCTCGTCGTGGCCGGGCGCATCAAGGACCTGATTTTCGTCAACGGGCAGAACGTGTTCGCCCATGACATCGAAACGGCCATCGACCGGCTGGAGGGGGTGAAGCCGGGCAAGATGGTCGTGGCCGGCTGGCACGACGGACAAGAGGGAAGGGAGAAGGTGGCGCTGTTTTCCACCCAGCGGGTGAAAGAAGCGGAATTCGCCGATTTTTACGCCCGCGTGCTGCGCCATGTCAACGAAACGGCGGGCATCGCCATCGACGAGGTGGTGCTCGTCCAGCGCATCCCGAAGACGACGAGCGGCAAGCTGCAGCGGTACAAGCTGGTGACCGAGCTGCTTGGCGGCGCATACGAGGGCCGGCGGTTTCCGCGGGATTGTTTCATCGGGAGAAAGGACGCCCCGTCCGGGACCGGCGGGACGGACGGCGCCCGGCCGGCGGAACCGGCCGGCAAGCCCGCTGCGGCCGCGGGCCTTCCGGCGCCGCCGGGAGAGCGGGAGCCGGCCGGAAACATCGTCCGGGAGGCCTCCGGACCGGCCGGGCGGACGGAAGCGGCGGAACCGGTCCGGGCCGCACGGGAGCCGATCCGGGCCGTGCGGGAACCGGACCGGGCGGCCGAAACGGCCCCGGACACTCGGGCGCCGGGACGGTACATGGAGACGATTCGCAACATCTGGGGGAACGTGCTCAATCTGCCGCCCGGGTCCATCGATCCGGATGCGCCGTTTTTGTCGCTGGGCGGCACGTCCCTCAAGGCGATCCGGGTGCTGGCGGAACTGGAGGACGCCCTCGGCCTGGAACTGTCCCACGACATCCTGATCCGCTGCCGGACGGTGCGGGACATGGACGCCTATTTGACGGAACTCGGGGCGGGACGCGGAGCCGAAAATGCCGGCCGGGACGGCATGCCGCCCGCCATCCCGCCGTCGCCGGCGCGCGGGGGCGGCGTCCCGCCGGCACCGGCGCCCGCGGAAGCCGGCGGGCGGGACATCGCGGTCATCGGCATGGTTTGCCGGTTTCCCGACGCATCCAGCCCGGAAGCATTCTGGGACAACATTCTCCGGGGCAGGGTCAGCATTTCCGAGGTGCCGGGCGACCGGTGGAACGTCGACGACTATTACCGCCCGGAACCCGCCTTCGGCTACACGAGCTGCCGGACCGGCGCGTTTCTCGAAAATCCGTACGGGTTCGATGCGGCGCTGTTCGGCATTTCCGGCGAAGAAGCGGCGGTGATGGACCCGCAGCAGCGGATCGTGCTGGAACTGGTCCACGAGCTGTTCGAGCGGACGGGCGGCAGCGCGAAATCGTTTGCGGGCAGCCGGACGGGCCTGTTCATCGGAGCGGGCGCCAACACGTATCTGGAGTATCATCTGCGGACGCTGAACCGGCTCGGCATCGAGCGGATGGCCAGCTTCGCCGCCCTGCCGGAACCGCAGAAACACGCGCTGCTTGGCGAGTGGAAGCAAACGTTCGGCGAAACGGGGCGACATCCGAACCTTCTGGTCGGCAATCTCCTGAACATGATCGCGGCGCGGGCGTCCCAGACGTTCAACCTGACCGGTCCGAGCCTGGTCGTCGACACCGCCTGCTCGTCGTCCCTGGTGGCGATCCACCTGGCGTGCGAATCGCTGCGCAAAGGCGAATGCGACGCCGCCATCGCCGGGGGCGTGAACCTGCTCCTGACGCCGACGCCCTACCTGTATTTCAGCTTCAGCGGGGCGTTGTCCCCGAGCGGACAATCCAGGGTTTTTGACGCCGAGGCGGACGGCTTCGTCCCCGGGGAAGGCGCCGGGCTCGTCATGCTGAAGCCGCTCGACCGGGCGCTGGCGGACGGGGACGACATCCTGGCCGTGATCAAGGCGTCCGCCGTCAACAACGACGGGCACTCGATCGGGGTCATGGCGCCGAATCCCGACGGCCAGCGGGAAGTCATCCGGTCGGTTTACGCCGCAAGCGGTCTTCATCCCGGCAGCATCCAATACATCGAAGCGCACGGCACCGGCACGAAGGTGGGCGATCCGAGCGAAATCCGGGCGCTGGACGCGGCGTTCAGGCCCTGGAACCTGGAAAGGCGGTCGATCGCCCTCGGCTCGGTCAAATCCAACATCGGCCACCTGCTGGCCGCCGCCGGCGTCGCCGGCTTCATCAAAACCGTCATGGCCCTGCGGAACCGGACGATCCCGCCCTGCGCCGGCATCCGGACGGCCAATCCGCTGCTTCGGCTCGACCAGACGCCGTTCAGGCTGCCGGCGGAGCCGGCCGAATGGCCCGTTCCGGCAGGCCGGGTCCGCCGGGCGTCCATCAACTCCTTCGGCTTCGGGGGCACCAATTGCCACATGGTGCTGGAAGAGGCGCCGGCGCGGGCGGAAGCGGCGGACGGCGGAACGGACCGGGATCCGGGACGGCATCTGCTTTGCGTGTCCGCGAACACTCCGCGGGCGCTGAAAGAACGCATGCGGCAACTGGCCGGTTTCATCCGGAGCCGGCCCGGCGTCCGGACCGGGGACGTCTGTCTTTCGGAAAACCGCCGGTCCGTGTACAAATACCGCGTTGCGTTGCAGGCCGGTTCCGCCGGGGAGCTGCTGGAACGCCTCGAGAAAGCGCGGGAAGCCGCCGACCCGGCTTTGCCCGCCGCCGTTAGCGGCAAAGCGGCCCTGATGCTGACGGGACAGGGCTCCCAGTACGTCGGCATGGCCCGGGAACTGTATGAACGGCTGCCGGCGTTCCGCAAGGCGATGGATGACTGCTCGGCGGCGTTCCGGCCGCATCTCGGCACGTCCGTGGCCGAACTGATCTATGGCGAAGATGCCAGCGAAGAGCGGCTGGCCGACACGGCCTGGACGCAGCCCGCCGTCTTTGCCGTCGATTACGCCCTCGGCCGGCTGCTCATGGACATGGGTTTCCGGCCGGCGTTCCTCATGGGCCACAGCGTGGGCGAATGGGCGGCCGCCTGCCTGGCCGGCGCCGTTTCCCTGGAAGACGCGGCCAGGCTGGTCGCGCTCCGGGGGAAACTGATGGGCGAAATCAAAAGCGGCGGCAAAATGGCGGCCGTGTTCGCAAACCGGGACAAGGTCGAATTCCTGATCGATCCGTTCCGCGGCGAGCTCTGGATCGCCGGCTACAACGTGACCCACCAGGTCGTGTCGGGAAGCGCGGAAGCGGTGGACCGGTTTGTCGCGGCCATGGCCGGGCAACAGGTGCCGTGCAGGACGCTCAACGTGTCGCAGGCGTTCCACTCGCCGCTCATGAAGCCGATGCTGGAAGCCTTCCGGCGGGAGCTGGAAAAAGTGGCGTTCCGCAAGCCCGCCGTTCCGATCGTCTCCAACGTGACCGGCCGGCGGATGGACGGGGCGCCGGATGCGGAGTACTGGCTCGATCACATCCTGGCCCCCGTCCGTTTCGAGCAAAGCCTGAAACATGTGGTGGAACAGGGCGTGACCGTCCTTGTGGAGTGCGGGCCGGACCACGTGCTGGCGCGGATGGCGGAAGGGCTGGAAAATGCCGGGCACGTGAAGGTGTTTTCCGCCATCCGCCGCAGGCGGGGCAATCTGGAACATTTCCTGGACACGCTCGGCGCGCTGTTTGCGCTCGGCTTCGACCTCGACTGGGATGCGTTCTATGCCGGCACCGGCTGCCGGAAGCTGGCCTTGCCGCCCTATCCCTATGAACGGATCCGCTACGGCCCGGACGTTTTCCCGGCGGCCGGCCGGAAGGCGGCTTCGGGCGGCGCGCGGAGCCTTTTGTTCCACGAGTGGGAGTGGCGGGAAGCCGAAGGGAGAAAAGAAGAAGGTCTGGGCCCCGGTGCGGTGGTTGTGTTCGGCCATGACGACCGGCTGGCCGGCGAGCTGGAAAAACTGGCGCCGCGACGGACGGTGTGCCGGGTGGCGGCGGGAGACGCCTTCGGGGAACACGGGGCGGACCGGTTCACGATTCGGCCGGACGTGCCGGGCGACTACGCCAGGCTACTGGACCGGCTGCGGGAACCGGTGGCGGCCGTCGTGCACGTCTGGAACGCGGAGCGGCTTCCGGCGGCGGATCCGCTTGATGCGGCCGCCGGCATTCTCCATCTCGCCGGCCAGTTGAAAAGCCGGCCGGGCATGAATCCCCGCATGGTGGTGGTCACCGACAGGGCTTTCGTTCTTCGCGGACAGGCGGATGCCGGGCCGCCGCACCAGGCGGTCGGCGCCACCTTCGCGCAAGTGCTGCGGCAGGAAACCGGGCTGAGGCTGTCCGTCCTGGACCTGGAACATCCGCTGGAGGAAGGGCGCTTGCGGGAAGCGGCCGCCGCCGTCTGGGACGAGCTGGCGAACGGGGTGGAGGAGGAAGCGCTGGCGGCCGTCCGCGGCGGAAAGCGGTGGGTGCGGACGATCCGGCCGGCGCCCGCCGTCCGCCGGCGCGACGCGGACATCCGGGACGGCGAAACCTACGTCATCACGGGCGGGGCCGGGGACATCGGCATCGCCCTCGCGCGGGTGCTGGCCGGACGGGCCCGTGTCAACCTCGCGCTGGCGGGCCGGACGCCGTACGAGGAACTGGCCTTGGAGCGGAAGGAACGGTTGGAAGAGCTGCGTCTTCTCGGCGCGAACGTGGAGTACGCCGCCGTGGATGTTGCGGATGAACGGGCGGTGAACGACTGGCTTGACCGGGTCCGCCGGACATTCGGTCCGATCCATGGCGTCATCCATGCGGCCGGCGTCGTCGGCGGGGCGGGACGCGGCCTCTGCGAAAAGAGCCGGGAGGAGATCGCCGGCGTCCTGGCGCCGAAAGTGCGGGGAACGATCCATCTGGATCTTGCGACGCGCCGGGATCCGCTGAAATTTTTCGTGCTGCTGTCGTCGATTTCGGCCTCGAAGCAGGAATGGGCGGCGGGACTCGGCGACTATGCGGCGGCCAACGCCTTCCTCGATGCCTACAGCCAGCTCCGGGCGCTGGATCCCGAAGCGCCCGGCCTGTCGCTGGCGATCAACTATTCGCTGTGGGAAAACACGGGGCTCGGCCATTCGTTCGGCAGCCTGTCCGTCCTGGCGCTGAAACGGTTCGGACTCAAACCCCTGAAGCCGGCGGAAGCGGCGGAAGCGTTCCTTGCGGCGCTGGAATGCGCCGGCCGGCCGGTGGTGCACCTGTTTGAGCGGCCGGCATCGTACGGCGCCGGCGGCGGGCCGGCCAAGGGTTCGGCGGCCGTAAGGGAAGAAGCGGCCGCTTTCGGGGCGGCGGCAGGGGCTGCGGCGGCATGGGCCGAAACGGCTGCAGCCGGCGGCGGGCCGGCCGTCCGCGCGCCTTCCGCGGCCGGCAGGGTAACGCCGGTTTCCGGGACGGCGGCGCCGGGCGGAACGCAGGCGGCGGCATCCGGCTTCGCCGGCCGCCCGCCGGTCCTGACGGCGGAGGACATCCGCCGGCTCGTCCGCGAGACCGTTTGCGAATACACCAAAACGGCGCCGGACGAACTGGACGAAGGCGCGAATTTCCAGACGCTCGGCGTGGATTCCGCGGGCGCCCTGATCATCGCCGACCGGCTGGGACAGAAGCTGAACACGGTTCTCTATCCGACGCTGCTGTTCGAATACCAGACGCCGGATGCGCTGAGCCGGCATCTGGCGGAAACGCACGCCGGCCGCCCGGGTGAAGCCGCCGGCGGCGTCCGGAACGCCGGGCCGGCAACCGCCGCCGGTCCGGGAACCGGAGAGCCGCGGATGCCGGAAAACCGTTTGTCCGTCGCCGAAGACCGGCCGCCCGTCGGCGGAGAGCGCCTGCCCGTCGCCGGAACGCCGGCGTACGGAACCGCTTCCGCTTCCGGTGCGGGAGAAAGCCGGCAGGACATCGCCATCATCGGCATCGGGCTCCGCTTCCCCGGCGCGTCCACGCTGGACGAATACTGGCAATTGCTGGTGGAAGGCCGCTCCGTGATCCGGGACGTGCCCGCCGACCGCTGGACGGAAGAGGACCTTTTGGCCGGACTCGGCGCCGGTTTTTCGCCCGGCGCCGCCCGCGGCGGGTTCATCGACCGGCCGTACGATTTCGATCCGCTGTTTTTCGGCATCTCGCCGAACGAAGCGGAAATGATGGATCCGCAGCAGCGGCTGTTCCTCGAAATCAGCTGGGAAGCGCTGCAGCAGGCCGGATACGGGGGCCGGCACCGGCCGGACCGGATCGGCGTGTTCGTCGGCTCTGAACAGAACGGTTACATGGACCGATTTGCCGGCTATTGCGCCTACCGGCGCATCCGGAGCCGGATGGAGAAATCGGCGGCTTTCCGGAAGCTTTCGCCGGCGGAGCGGGACGACGTGCTGCGGCAGATTGCCGGCGTTCTGCAGCCGAGCGAGCTTCTGCCCGACGCCGTCGCCGGCAACGGGCTGAACGAAATCGCCGCCAGGGTGAGCCATTGCTTCAACCTGACCGGCCCGAGCCTGGTCGTCAACACGGCCTGCTCCTCTTCGCTCGTGGCGCTCCACATGGCGTGCGAGGGACTGAGGTCGGGGCAGATGGACATGGCGCTGGCGGGCGGCGTCCACCTGAACCTGAACGCGATGCCGTTCATCAGCCTGAGCCGGCTCACCGCCCTGTCGCCGACCGGGGTTTGCGCGCCGTTTGACCGGCGGGCCAACGGCATGGTGCTGTCGGAAGGCGCGGGCGTCGTGCTGCTGAAGCCGCTGGAGAAGGCGCTGAAGGACCGGGATCACATTTTCGCGGTCATCAAGGGATCGGCGGTGAACAACGACGGGCGCTCGCAGGGCATCACGGCCCCCCGTCCGCAGGGACAGGCGGAAGCGATCCGCGCCGCCTACGAGCGGTCGGGCATCCATCCGGAGACGGTTTCCTACATTGAGACCCACGGGACCGGCACGCCGCTCGGCGATCCGATCGAGATCGAAGGCATGACGCGGGCGTTCCGGCACTTCACGGACAAAACGGCGTTTTGCGGCATCGGGTCCGTCAAATCGTCCGTCGGCCACATGCTCGCCGCCTCCGGCATGGCCAGCCTGATCAAAGTGGTGCTCGCCATGAACAACCGGCTGCTGCCGCACACGGTGAATTTCGAGGAACCGAACCCGAACATCGATTTCGCCTCGACGCCGTTCCACGTCGTCAGCCGGCGGCCGCGGCCGTGGGAGCCGGCGGGGGGCGGCCCGCTGCGCGCGGCGGTCAACGCCTTCGGCTTCGGCGGTACGAACGCCCACGTCATCCTGGAAGAGGCGCCGCGGGCGGCGGCGGAAACCGCGCGGTCCGGCCCGGATGACGAACCCCGGCTCGTCGTGCTGAGCGGCCGGACCGGCGAGGCGCTCAGCCGCGTGGCGGACCGGCTGATCGCCTATGCGAAAGCCCATCCGGCGGTTCCCCTCGCGTCCCTGAGCCATTCGCTCAATCTGTCGCAAAAGCCGATGGCCCAGAAAGCCGCCTTCGTCGTCCGCTCAAGCCGCGAGCTTTTGGACCGGCTGGAAGCGGTCCGCGCGGGGAAAACCGGCGCCGGCATCGCGGCCGGGCGGTCCAACCCGAACCGGGAAACGGGTCTGTATCTCGTGTTCGGCGACGATTTCGAGTGGACGGCCGCCCGGCATGAACGGCTGTCCGTCCGGTTTCCCGCCTATGCCGCCGCCCTGCAGCGGTTCGGGGAGCAGGCGAAACTTTTGCCGGCGGATCGGGCCGGCGCGCCGCCGAAACGGCAAGTGGAGCGGCTTGCGGCCATGGTCGCCCTCGGAAACCTGTTCGCCCATTTCGGCATGAAGCCCGCCGGGCTTCTCGGCGCGGGAACGGGCGCGCTGGGCGCCGGCATCCTGGCGGGCGCGATGTCGCCGGGACAAGCCCTGGAGCGTCTGGCGGAAGCGGAACTTGACGCCGGGGCGCGTCCGGACGAACGCGTTTCGCTCGCCTGCTTCCGGGGCGTTCCGGTCTACGACGCGTCTTCCGGCCGGCCGCCGGCGAGCGGGATGTCGGACCGGGACGTCGCCGTCGTGCTGGGATGGCCGGACTGGTCCGGCGGACAGGCCGTCCATCTGCCGGAAGAATCCGGCGAAGGGGCGGATCCAGTTGTCGGGGTGCTGACCGTGCTGGCGAAATGCTATGCCGCCGGCGTGCCGTTTGATCTGTCCCGCCTGTCCGAAGGCGCCGCCAAGGTGCCGCTTCCGACGTATCCGTTCGAGCGGAGCGTTTTCAAGGCGAAGCCGTTCCGGGATGTCGGGGACGCCGGGCAGCCGGCGGAAACCGGCCGGCGGGAGCCGCCGGACGTGGAACGGCTCATGCGGGATCTGCAGCTGTTGGGCATTCCCGCGGGAAGCGAGGGGGAACGGGCATGAATCCGGAAAGCCGCCGCATCCATTTCGTGGATTATCTCAAAGTGCTGCTCGCCATGCTGGTGGTGACCGTTCACGTCACCCTGTCGCACGGTCCGGAAGTGTGGTGGTTCTACAAATCGTCCGCCGACATCGGCGGCATGCTGGCCTATTACCAGCTGGTCGGCCCGCTCTGCATGAGCCTGTTTTTCCTTCTGTCCGCCGCCTTCTTTCCCGCTTCCTTCGACCGGAAAGGGCCGGCGCGCTTTCTGAGGGACCGGCTGGTGCGTCTTTTAATTCCGCTGGTGCTGGGGTTTTTGACCATCATCATCCCCCTTCACTACCTGTATCACGACCGGTTTCGCGACTGCGGGGCGGACATGCCGTTTTGGACGTACGTCAAGACGATGTTTTTCGGCATCGGCGGCCGCCCGTCCATGTGCGCGGATCCCTATCCGGCGGTCTGGCCGGATCTGAAGGTGGCCCACCTCTGGTTTTTGCAGCACCTGATCGCCTATTCGCTGATCTACGCGCTCGTCCGGGCAGTCTTCCGCAAAAGGGCGCGGGCCGGGACAAAGCCGGCCTTTCCGAAAGATCCGGCCATCGTCGCCTTCATCGGCCTGACGGCGCTTCTCGTGTTCGCCGTGCGCATTCGCTGGCCGCTCGAGCACTGGGACGGATTTCTCGGGGTCATCCAGGCGGAATACGGCAATTTCCCCAAATACGCGGTTTTCTTTGCCGCGGGTCTTGCCGCCGGCCGTTTCGGCTGGCTGCAGACGATTCCGCCGCGGCAGGGCGTCCGCTGGCTCTTGATCGGCATCGCCCTGTTTGTCGCGGCGCTGGCCGCGAGCGGCCGATGGCCCTTCATCCTGGCCAGGGGCGGCTTCAGCTGGGAATCGCTGGTCTGGTCCGCGTGGGATTCGGCCATGACCACGGCCCTCGCCGTCGGCCTTGTGGGCGTGTTCCGGGCGGCCGTCCGGTCCCGCCGGCGTTTTCTGGACGTTTTGTCCGCCAACACGTACGGGGTCTACATCCTGCACGTGCCCGTTGTCGTGCTGTGGCAGTTTGCCCTGCAGAACTGGCAGATGCCCGTCGCGGTCCGGGTGGTGCTGGAATCCGCCCTCGGCATCGCGTCTGCGTTTCTCGTCTCGATGGCGCTCCGGCTCGTGCCCTGGGTCCGCAAGGTCATCTGACGGGCCGCCGGCGCCTTTATCCTATTTTTAGATTTCCTTCATGCAAAATTTAGACGCCGGTTACGGGGACGTTAGGTTTTGTCCCTACAATGGATGCCAATGATGGATGATGCCATTTGGAAGGAGAGCAGGTAATCATGGTGAGCCGATTGCTGGAACGCTGGGGCAGCACCGTCTACAAAATCCGCTGGCTGGTGGTGGCCCTCTGGTTGATTCTCGTCGCGGTCTTCGGCGGCCTGTTCGCCGGAAAGCTCGGACCGCTCCTGACCGGCGGCGGATGGGCGGTGCCGGACTCCGGTTCCTACAAGGCCTACAGGACGATTTCGGAATCTTTCGCCTCGCGCAGCGACACGAGCCTCACATTCGTGGCGAAGGATCTTCACCATGAAGCCGGTTCGGAGGCGTTTGCCGACCGTTTGCGCACGCTGCGGGATGCGCTGCTGCGGGAGGAGACGATCGACGACGTCTTTACGTGGCTGGAAGCGCCCGAACCGCTGAAAGACCAGTTCGTCGGGGAAAACGGCAACGTCACCTTCGGGTTTGTCGAGATGAACGTCGACGAAGGATTTGCCCAGAAGGAATTGCCGGCCATCCAGGAGCGGCTGGCGGAAACCGCGGAGTCGCTCGGCATGGAAGCGGTCATTCTGGGCGCACCAGCCATGTGGGGAGAAGTGAACAAGATCAGCCAGGAAGGGCTGAACAACGCGCATCTGTACGCGATTCCCATCATCATCGTCGTGCTGTTCCTGGTGTTCCGTTCCATCGTGTCTTCCGTCATGCCGCTGATGCTGGCCGCCTTTTCCATCGCCATGACGTTCGGCATCCTCTATTTCTTTGCGGTGCGGGAGGAACATTCCGTTTTCGTTCTCGATGCCGCCATGATGCTCGGCATCGGGCTCGGCATCGACTTTGCGCTCATTTTCGTCTCCCGGTTCCGGGAGGAGCTGGCACGGGACGGCCGGGACATCGCCAGGGCCGTCGGCAAGACGCTCGGCACGGCGGGGCACGCCGTCCTGTTCTCGGGCCTGACCATCATGGGCGCGATGACGGCGCTGCTCACCGTGGAAATCGCGGCGGTCCGCTCCATGGCGCTCGGCGTGATCGTCACCGCCTTCGTGCTGCTCCTGCTCAGCATGAGCCTGCTGCCGGCCGTCGCCGGCATCCTCGGGAAGCGGGTGAACGCCTGGAGAATCCCGCTCGGCAAGCGTTCCGCCGGTTCCGGAAGATGGTACAGGCTGTCCCATCACATCATGAAAAGGCCCGTCCTCTATATGTTCGGCTCCGTGCTGCTTTTGGCGGCTCTGGCCTGGCCGGCCTTCCAGCTGCAGACGTCCACGCCTGACGTCCGCATGCTGCCGGAAGACTCCGCCGTCCGCCAAGGGGTGGAGACGATGCAGGACGCTTTCGGCCTCGGCGTTTCGTCGCCGATCCAGATTGTGCTGGCCGGACCGGACGGCGAGTGGCTGAAGCCGGAGAAACAGGAGCTGCTTTCTTCCGTCATCAAGCGTCTGGAAAGCCTCGATGCCGTCGACGGCGTCGTTTCCTGGCTGAGCTATTTCCCGGGAATGGACGCGTCCGCGGTCGAGGCGGCGCTCACCGACCAGCGCGAGTTTCTGGATCCGGCCTTCCTGCGGCTGGTGGAACGGTACATCAGCCCGGATCACGGCACGGTGATCGTGGACGTGGTGTCGCACCAGCATGCGTCCAGCGATGGAATGAAAAAACTGGTGGAGGAAATCCGCGGCGACGTCCTGCCCGCCATCGCGGAACTGGCTCCGTACAATGTCTACGTGGGCGGCCAGACGGCCGAAGGGCTCGACGTCAGCGAATCCCTGCGGAACAGTCTGCCGACGATCACCCTGATTACGCTCGCGCTCATCTTCGTCATTCTGCTGGTCACCTTCCGAAGCGTGGTGCTGCCGCTGAAGGCGATCATCCTCAACCTGCTTTCCCTCGGGGCCACCTACGGCGTGCTGATCATCGTGTTCCAGTGGGGGCTCGGCAAGGACGTTTTCGGGTTCGGGGAATTCGGCTACATCCAGAACTTCGTGCCCATCTTGCTGCTCGGCCTGCTGTTCAGCCTCAGCACGGACTATGAAGTGTTTCTGCTCACCCGGGTGAAAGAGGAATACGCCGGCGGCAAATCGAATGAAGAAAGCGTGGCGCTCGGGCTGGAAAAAACGGCGCCGATGATTTCCGGCGCGGCGACCATCATGGTGGCGGTGTTCGCGTCTTTCGCCTTTGCCGGCATTCTGCCCATGCAGCAGCTCGGCCTCGGCATGGCCGTCGCCATCGCGCTGGACGCCACCGTCGTGCGCCTGCTTCTGGTGCCGGCCACGATGAAGCTGCTCGGAAAGTGGAACTGGTGGTTTCCCGGGCGGGCCGGACAGGTCGCCCAAACGGGCGCCGATCTGTGACGGGCCGGCGGGGGCCGGCCCGGGGGAAGGAGTGCCGCGATGTCCATCCGCGCGAAGCTGCTGGCGACCCATCTGCTGATGATTCTGGTGTCGGCCGCCCTGATGGTCTTGTTCGCGCATGTGCTGTTCCATGTCTTCGTCGGCCGGCTGGAGGCCGTCAAGTCCCACTACAATCTGGACGGCGATTCCCTCGAAGATCTCATTCACGAGGAGATGACGGTGATCGCCGAGCTGCATGCGATGACGCTGAACGATCCGGACCGGCTGCTGGACCGAGGCGAGCTGGATCGTTACGCCGCGCTTTTGGCCGACCGCAAAATCGATCTCGCGCTCGTGCGCGCCGGGGAGCTTCATTACGCTTCGGAAGGCGCGGATGAACGTTTGGCCCGCGAACTGCCGGCCTACCGGCTCGCGCCCGGCGAAACGCACGTGTTCCGCGGCGCTTCGCTGGAGGCGGACGGCCGGTGGATCGTCGGCTTCCAGTACGCATTCAGGTTCAGCGACCAGCTTCCGGGCCATCTGTATCTTCTCTTCGATGCGGAACCGCTCGGCCGGCTGGCCAACCGGCTGGTGCCGTCCCTGGCACTGGCCTTCGTGGCCGCGATCGCGGCGGCGGGCGCGGTCATGACGGTATGGGTGTCCCGCCGCATTCTCCGGCCGATCGGCCGGCTCAAACTGGCCGCGGAGCAAATCCGCGAAGGCCATCTGGAACAGCCCGTCGAGATCCGGGGCCACGACGAGCTGGCCGAACTCGGCCGCGCCTTCGAAGAGATGCGCCGCCGGCTGCACGAGTCCGTCCAGGAGCGGCTGAAAATCGAGGAAAACCGCAAGCAGCTGATTGCGGGCATCACGCACGACCTGAAAACGCCGGTCACGGCGATTCTCGGCTACGTGGAAGGGCTTCTGGACAAGGTGGCGGACAATCCGGAACGCCTGGAAAAATACGCGAAGACGATTCACGCGCAGGCCCGCGACCTGGATCGGCTCATCGACGAACTGTTTCTGTATTCAAAACTGGATTTGAACAGCGTGCCGTTCCGCTTCGAGGATCTGGATCTCAAAGACTTCGTGAACCGGCTGGCGGAAGAATGCCGGCTCCGGCTGGAACCGGAAGGCATCCGCCTCGACGTGGAGCTGCCCGAAGGCCCCGCCGTGGTGCGGGCCGATCCCGAGCAGCTGAAGCGGGTGTTTTCCAACGTCATCGACAACAGCGTCAAATTCATGGACAAAGAAGAGAAGCGGCTTTGGATCCGCGTCGCGCCCGATGAACGGGAAGAAGGGTTCGTGCGGGTCGACATTCGCGACAACGGCACGGGCATCGACCGGCAGGATCTGCCCCGCATTTTCGAAAGGTTTTACCGGACCGATTCCTCGCGCAGCCGAGACGGCGGGGGGAACGGTCTCGGGCTGGCCATCGCCCGGCAAATCGTGAAAGCCCATGGAGGAATCATCTGGGCGGAAAGCGAATTGGGCAAGGGAACGACCATTTCCTTCACGCTGAAGGAAGCGGGCCTTCCCGGTTCGGGGGAGGGTGATGCGGGGGAGGAAGCATGAAACGGGTGCTCATCATCGAAGATGAAGAAAGCATCGCCGAACTGCAGCGCGATTATCTGGAAATCCACGGTTTTGCGGCGGAAGTGGAGCCGCGCGGCGACGCCGGCCTGAAAAAGGCGCTCAGCGGCGAGTACGATCTGGTCATCCTGGATTTGATGCTGCCCGGCATGAACGGATTTGACATCTGCCGCCAGATCCGCGCGAAAACGGAGATCCCGATCATCATCATTTCCGCGCGCAGCGAGGACGTGGACATCATCCGCGGTCTCGGCCTCGGGGCGGACGACTATATGAAGAAGCCGTTCAGCCCGGCGGAAATGGTGGCGCGGGTGAAGGCGCATCTGGCCCGGTACGAGCGGTTCGCCGGCGTCGCCGGCGCAAGGCGGGACATCATCAGCATCCGCGGGTTGACCATCGACAAGGCGGCCCGCCGGACGTACCTGAACGGCAGGGAAATCCACCTGACCGCGAAGGAGTTTGACCTGCTCGTGTATCTGGCCAGCAATCTGGACCGGGTGCTTTCGCGCAGCGACATTTTCGAGCAGGTCTGGGGGCTCGAATCCGAAGGAGATCTGGCAACGGTGACGGTCCACATCGGAAAGCTGCGGGAAAAGCTGGAGACGGACCCCGCCAACCCCCAATACATCGAAACGGTCTGGGGAGCGGGCTACCGGTTCAAGGCATAGGCGGGTTCGCGGCCTCGGCGGGCGCAAGGCGAAAGACGGACCAACGTGCGGGCGGCCTCAAGTCTCGGACCGGTTCCAGGCAGAAGCCGCGATCACCCGCAAGTTTTTGGACGATTCGGCCTCAAGCAGCATGACAGGGGATGTTCGGGTTCATAGCCGGCGGCCGGCGACGGCCGGTTTGCAGCCTTTCTCGAAGGGGACGATTCCGCACCAGGCAAGGGTGCCGGCATCGTCCCTTGCCGCATCAGGCCGTCCGATGCGTTTTCCGCGCGGTTTTTGGCGGAAGGCGCCGGGCCGGACGGCCCAACCGGCGCCCCGCAGCCTGACAAAACTTTCCTTCATCGTCCGGATGTCAGCAAAGCGGTGGGGCACACCGGCGGGCCGCTGGAGTCCGAACAGAATTGAAAGCGTTTCCAAATTACAGAGGTGTCTTCATGCCGCCTGAAAGCAGTGGGCGGACATGCGGACAGTTTGGCACCAGACCGTTTGGCAGCAGACAGTTTGCCAATAGGCAGTTTGGCATTGTCGCTCCGGCGGGGGAAACCGGTCCGAACCGGTTCGAAAAAGAGGGTCCCGTCGACGGTTCATCGCGCCCAGCGGAACGCCGGGCACGGGCGCCTTTTTTCTTCAAAAAAACGACATTTCATTCGTCTTTTCGACAAAAATGGTATATGATAATGATTGACGCCGGAGGGAAAACTAAATAAGATAGGGATACCCGATTAAACTAATCGGAAATGTATGCAAAAGCTGCAATCACGCTGCGAATAGCACCAAAGCCAGCAAAGCCGGCGCCGGCACAAGCATCAAACCGGGCATCGGAGCCGGCACCGGCGCAAGCGCCAAAAAGCAGCCGAAACTTGCAGCCGAAGCCGAAAACGCAACATCAAAGAGAGACAAGGAGAGTGTCGGAGTGAAGAAGAGAACCATTGTCCTGTTGGTGCTTGTCCTTCTCGCGTCGTCGTTTTTGGCCGCGTGCGGCGGAAACGGCGCGGATAACGGCGGGACGGGCAGCGCCGGAAACACCGGAGTCGCGGGAGATGCCGGGCAAGACGCGGCAGGCGGCGGAGAGGGCGCGCGCGAATACCGGAACGAAATCAACATCGCCATGACGGCCCAGCCGCCGACCCTGGATTCGGCCATGACCGTTTCCCAGGTGGCGCTGGACATCGCCCAGTATATTTTTGAGCAGCTGTACACGCTGAACGCGAACTACGAGCCGACGCCGGTGCTGGCCGAATCCATGGAAGCGAGCGAAGACGGGCTGACCTACACGTTCCGTCTCCGCCAGGGCGTCAAGTTCCACAACGGCAAGGAAATGACCGCCGAAGACGTGGTCGCCTCCATGAACCGCTGGCTGGTCACGTCCTCGCGGGCGAAGGTGCTGCTGGCGGGCGCCAATTTTTCCGAGGTGGACCCGTACACCGTGCAATTGACCCTGCAGGAACCGGCGTCCGACGTGCTCATCGTGATGGCGTCGCAGGCCAACTTCCCGGCGATCATGCCGAAGGAAATCGTGGAGTCGGCGCCGCCGGAAGGCGTGACCGAATACATCGGCACGGGCCCGTACAAGTTCCAGGAATGGAAACAGGACCAGTACATCCATCTCGTGCGGTTTGACGACTATGTGTCCCCCGACGGCGAACCGAGCGGATTTGCCGGCCGGAAAACGGCACCGACGGAAAACATCTACTTCCATTTCGTGACGGACCATTCCACCCGGATCGCGGGCATCAAGACGGGACTGTACGACATCGCCCTGAGCATTCCGCCGGAAAACTACGACGAGCTGGCGGGCGTGCCGGACATCGAGCTGATGACGTTCCCCGGCGGCACGCTGACCGCGTTCTTCAATACGCGGGAAGGCGCACTCGGCACCAACCCGACCCTTCGCCAGGCGGTGCTGGCGGCCCTGAACAACGACGAGATCATGCTGGCCAGCTTCGCCAAGCCGGAAATGTATTTCCTGGCGCCGGGCTACATGAACCCGAACCAGGAGCAATGGAACACCGACGCGGGCAAGGAATACTACAACCAGGCCAATCCGGAAAAGGCGAAGCAGCTGCTCGCCGAAGCCGGCTACAACGGGGAAGAAATCACGCTGCTGACGACCAAGGACTACAACGAAATGTACACGGGCACCCTGGTCATCCAGGAGCAGCTGCGGCAGATCGGCATGAACGTCAAAGTGGACAACTTCGACTTCCCGACGTTCCTGGAACGCAAAAACGACCGCAGCACGTGGGACATTTTCCTGGCGAGCACCGGGTATCAGCTGATTCCGCCGCAGCTTTTGGCGGTCAACCCCGACTGGGCCGGTCTCGACGACCAGCGGGTGAAGGACGCGCTCGCCGCCATCCGTTTTGCGCCCACGCGGGAAGAGGCCAAGAAGGAATGGGAAGAGCTGCAGGCGTACCTGTACGAAATCGGTTCTTCCACCGTGCTCGGGCACTACAACGATCTGGTGGCCGTTTCCACCAAGTTCGAAGGTTTCGAACTGTTCGAATCGCCGGTGGTCTGGAACGCCCGCATCGCCAAATAACCGAATCGCGAGCGAACGGCTGAAGGCCGGATGGCAAGGAAGGGGGTGTTGCCCGGACACCCTCTTCGCTTTATTCTTGTTTATGGACATTTCCGTCGAGACAATGAGGGATTCGTGTGGCCGCTTATCTTGCAAAACGGCTCCTGTCGCTCATCCCCGTCCTGTTCGTGGTGAGCGTCGCCATTTTTTTGATCATCCACATCACCCCCGGCGATCCGGCGGCGTCGATCCTCGGGATGGAAGCGTCCGAGGAGGACATCGCGCGGCTGAATGCGGAGCTTGGCCTGGACCGGCCGATCGCGGAACAATACGTCCGCTGGGTGGCGGGCCTTCTGCGCGGCGATCTCGGCGATTCCCTTTTCATGCGCATGCCGGTGTCGCGGGCCATCGCCGAGCACATCGGCCCGACGCTGTCCCTCGCCGTGCTGGCCGAACTGTTCGCGCTCGTGCTGGCGATTCCGTTCGGCGTGCTGGCGGCCTGGAAACGGGGGTCGCTGGCGGACTATACCCTGATGGGCGCGTCGCTGGTCGGCATGGCGGTGCCGAGCTTCCTGCTCGGGCTTTTGCTCATGCTCGCCTTCGGCGTCAAGCTCGGATGGCTGCCGGTGGCGGGTTACAAGCCGTTGTCCGCCGGTCTGGCGGAGCACGTGAAATATCTGATTTTGCCCGCCCTTTCCCTGGGATCGATCCAGGCGGCACTCATCGCCCGGATGACCCGGGCGTCCGTGCTGGAAATCCTGAACCTGCCGTTCATCCGCACGGCGCGTTCCAAAGGGCTGGGCGAAGCCAGCGTGGTGGGCAAGCATGCCCTGCGCAACGCGCTTTTGCCCATCCTCACCGTCATCGGCCAGACGTTCGGCACCCTCGTGACCGGGGCCGTGGTGGTGGAGTCCATTTTCAACATCCCGGGGCTGGGCCAGCTGATCCTCAATTCCATCGAGCGGCGGGATTACGCCGTCATCCAGGGCGTCGTGCTCGTCGTCACGCTCATGTACGTCGCCATCAATCTGATCGTCGACCTGCTGTACGGGGCCGTTGATCCCCGCGTCAGGCTGGACAGGCGCTAGGAACGGGAAGGAGACCTTCAGCCGATGAACACGTTGCATCCGGACCAATTCGAAGCGGTGCGCCGGGCGCTTGTCCGCGAGCGCCGGCGGATCCGCCGGCAGCGGCTCGGGCGGAATGCCGGGTTGCAGGCGGGCGCCGCCCTTTTCCTGTTTTTTGTCCTGATGGCCCTGATCGGCCCCCTGCTGGTGGACCACGATCCGGGCGAAATGAAGGTGACGGCCCGGCTCCAGCCCCCGAGCGCCGAACACTGGCTCGGGACGGACGAATTCGGCCGCGATCTGCTCGCCCGCATCGTCTACGGGGCGCGGGTGTCCATCGGCACCGGGCTGACCGTGGCGCTCGTTTCGTCCCTGGCCGGCATGGTCATCGGGCTTTACGCCAGCTACTACAAAACGCTGGATCACGTGCTGATGCGCATCTGCGACGGACTGTACGCCATCCCCGGCATCCTGCTCGCCATCGCCCTGATGGCGGCGCTGGGCGCCTCCGTCACCAACGTGATCACGGCCCTGTCCGTCGTCTACACGCCCGGCATCGCGCGGATCGTCCGTTCGGCGGCCTTGTCCGTGCGCAGCCAGACGTACATCGAGGCGCTGCAGGTCCAGGGCGCCGGCGCGACCCGCATCATCTGGCGGCACATCGCGCCGAACACGCTGAGCCCGCTGCTTGTGCAGGCGACGTTCGTGTTCGCCGAAGCCATCATTTCGGAGGCCGCCCTCAGTTTCCTCGGCGTCGGCATTCCCGCCCCGGACCCGAGCTGGGGGAACATTTTGCAGGCGGGCAAACTGGTCATTTTCAAGGCGTGGTGGATGGTCGTGTTTCCGGGAGCGGCCATCGTGCTGACCGTGCTCGGGCTGAATTTGCTCGGCGACGGGCTGCGCGACCATCTGGACCCGCGGCTTTCGTCGGGAAACCGGCGTTGACGGGCCCGTCTGGAACGATTTTCGGGGCAACAGAGGAAGGAAGGTCCCGCCGACATGGAACAACCGCTGCTTGAACTGCGAGACTTCAAAGTCCATTTCCACACGGACCGGGGACGCATCACGGCCGTGGACGGCGTCAACCTCACGGTGAGACGGGGGGAAATCGTCGGCATCGTGGGCGAGTCCGGCTGCGGCAAAAGCGTGATGTGCCAATCGATCGTGCGCCTTTTGGAACATTCCGCTTCCGTCGAATATGAAGGGGAAGTGCTGTTCGAAGGGGAAAACCTGCTGACGGCGCCCATGTCCAGGCTGCGGCAAATCCGCGGCAACGACATTTCCGTCATTTTCCAGGACCCCCTCGCGTCGCTGAACCCGGTGTTTCCGATCGGCGACCAGATCGAAGAAGTGCTGCGGCTGCACCAGAAATTGTCCCGCCGGGAGGCGCGGGAGCAGGCCGTCGAGCTGCTCCGCATGACGGGCATTCCCAATCCCGAAACGCGCATCCGGGCGTATCCGCACGAACTGTCCGGCGGCCAGCAGCAGCGGGTCATGATCGCCATGGCGCTCGCCTGCAGGCCGAAGCTGCTCATCGCCGACGAACCGACGACGGCCCTTGACGTGACGATCCAGGCGCAGATTCTCGACCTGATCGCGGAACTGAACCGCAGCCTGGGCATGGCCGTGCTGTTCATCACCCACGACCTCGGGGTCGTCCACGAACTGTGCGATTCCGTCAAGGTGATGTACCTCGGGCAAATCGTCGAGGAGGCGGACACGGCCACGCTGTTCGGGCAGCCGCTGCATCCGTACACGAAAGGGCTGCTCAAGTCCATTCCGCGTCTGGACACCGACCGGGAGGCGGAACTTCACGTGATCGAGGGAACGGTGCCGTCGCCGCAGGAAGCGCCCCGCGGCTGCCGGTTCAGCACCCGCTGCCCGTACGCCGACGACAAGTCGCGGGAAGAGGAGCCGCCGCTCGAAGAAGCCGGGCCCGGCCATTTCGTGAAATGCTGGCACTACCGCAGGATTCTGGAACTGGAAGGAGGTCGCGGCGATGGCGGCCAATGAGACGACGCCCGGTGAAGTCGGCGACGCCCGGCGGTGCCGCGAAGACCGGCCGGATCAAGGCCGGCCCGGGGAAGACCGGCCCGATGCCGGCGGATCCGGCGACATCCGGTCCGGGGCCGGCCGGCCGATCCTGGAAGCCGTGCGCCTTTCCAAAACGTTCCAAACCGGCGGGTTCCTGACGGGCCGCCGGCGGATCGCGGCGGTGAAAGACGTCTCCTTCGAACTGCGCGAAGGGGAAACGTACGGGCTGGTCGGCGAATCCGGCTCCGGCAAGAGCACCACCGGCCGCATGCTGTGCGGCCTTGCGAAACCCGACGCCGGCGCAGTGCGCTATGACGGGCGGAATCTGTGGGAACTTGCCGGCCGGCAGCGCCGGGAGGCGCGGCGCAACATCCAGTTCGTGTTCCAGGATCCGTACTCGTCCTTCAATCCGAAAATCCGGATCGGCGACGCGCTGGAGGAGCCGCTCATCATTCACCGGATGGGCGGCCGCGCGGAGCGGAAGGCGAAAATCGTCCGCATGCTGGAAGCGGTGGGCCTCAGGCCGGAGCATCTGTTCCGCTATCCGCACGAGCTGTCCGGCGGCCAGCGGCAGCGGCTCAGCCTGGCGCGGGCGCTCATTCTGGAGCCGAAGGTGCTGCTGTGCGACGAGCCGGTGTCCGCCCTGGACGTGTCGATCCAGTCCCAGATCCTGAACATGCTGAAGCGGCTGAAGCGGGAACTGGGGCTCACCATGCTGTTCATCACCCACGACATGAGCGTCGTCCGGTACATTTCGGACCGGATCGGCGTCATGTATCTGGGCACGCTGGTGGAAGAGGCGCCGACGGACGAACTGTTTCGCGAACCGCTCCATCCCTACACGCGGGCGCTGCTGTCGGCGGTTCCCGATCTGTCGCGGGAGCGGGAACGGCCGAAGGAGCGGATCGTGCTCCGGGGGGATCCCGGGACGCCGGCCACCGCCGAAACGGGCTGCCCGTTCCACCCGCGCTGTCCGCTGGCGAAGGACGCGTGCAGAAGCGCAGCGCCCGTCCTTCGCGAAGTGAAACCCGGCCACAAAGCGGCCTGCCATTTGATCGAAGAAACGGAGATGCGAACATGACGTACGTGAAAATCACCGGCGGCAAAATGGAAATCGGCAACGGCGCCGGCATCCAGGCGGCCGGCAGCGACGAACCGGACCGGGACGGACTGTCGCCGAAGGAGCTTCTGGAAGCCGCCGTCGCGCTTTGCGTCGTCAAATCGGTCCGGGCGGTGCTGGAGCGGGACGGCGTCGAATACGATCCGGATGAAATCGGCGCGGAGGCCGTCGCCATGAAGGAAGAGGGCGTCACCAACCGGTTTTCGAAACTGGACGTCCGTTTGAAGCTGCCGTCGCATCTGGATGAGACGTACCGCCGCAAGCTGCTCGTCATCGCCGAACGGGCGTGCACCATCGGCAACACGATCAGAAGCGGCGCCGCGGTGACGACGGAACTGGCGTGACGGGAGCGCTGATTAAAATCGCGTCTGACGGCGCGGGGGCGAAGGAACCGCCGGGAGCGGTTCCGGCGGCCCGCCGGCAGCCGGTCCGGCACGAGTTGCGCTTACACGAAGCGGCGCCAGGACGAAAGAACGACAAAGGGGCATTAATCGCGACAAAGAAGCATTCATAACGATGGAAACAGGCGAAAAAAAGGCAGCGGCGAGGTCCGCTGCCTTTTTTCGTCAACTGCCGGCCGGGACGGATTCGAAGGCCATTTGCCCGGGCGGCACGTTCATGGCGTGCACGGCCTTCAGGCTGTCCGCTTGTCGTCGGGCGGCCGCCGCGGGACGGCCGGCCGGTGCGGCTGATTCACGGCCTGACGGGCGAAACCGTCGAGTTTGGTCCCGGCGCGCCGGGCGGCGTGGCGGAACGGGAACTTTCGCCCGGCCCGTACCGGGTGATCGGCGGAGAGACGGAAACGAACATGACGTTCCTGCCCGGAGCGGTCCACACGGTGGATTTCGGACGGCTGGCGCGCGTGGAATTGAGACTCGCGGACAGATCGCGGCTGCAAGCCGTCGTGAAGGGAAGCGGATCGGTCGAACTGGAGCTGAGGCTGTTCGGGGCATCCGTCCGGGAAGAGGCTGCCCGCGCCGTCGCGCTGCCCGAAGGCGGCGGTGAAGCAGAGGTGGAATGGACGCTGCGGGCGGAACCGGCCATGCCCTGGATCGCCCTCGTCATTCCGGACGGTCGGCTGGAACTGGCGGCGGAAATCGAAGGAATCGGCTGAAGGGGCCAAGGGCGCGGACGTTCCGCGGCAACGGCGGCACGGCGCGGAGCGAAAAAACCGGAACAATTCGCCGGAAGACGGGCCGCATTTGTGACAAAAAACGGACAATCGCCCGGCCGGGACAGGAAACGGGGACGACGGACGCGAAAAAACCGGCAGGCCGAAGGAAGGCGCCCGCGAAAGCGAAAGCAGTAAAGGAAGCAACCGCGCAGGAAAGGAACCGTGAAAAGACCATGAACCGGATGAACGGGAAGAAAAGACTGTCCGTCCGGCTGCCGGCGGGATGGCTGCTTGCGGCGGTCCTGGCGCTCATGGTGGCCGGCTGCGGAGAAGGCGGCCAGCGGGTTCCCGCCACCGCCGCGGCGCGGAACGGCGAAGCCGTCAAGAAGCTGGTGAGCGATCTGTCCGCCGGGAAGATCAAGGCGAAGTCGGCTTCCGTCAGCGCGACGGAACTGATCGTCGAATGGCCGGACGGCACGCGGACGGTGCACGCGCTGCCGCAAGACGAGTTTTTCGTGTCCATCGCGCCCTATACCGACCGCACCCATCCGTGCGAGATCCACAGCCTGACCGGATGCCGGGGCGAACTGGCGGGGATGTCGTTCGACATCCGCATCGAGGACGAATCCGGCGCCGTCCTGCTGGAGACGACGGCGGTGACGCCGGACAACGGGTTCATCGACCTGTGGCTGCCCCGCAACCGGACATTCCGGGTGACGATCAGCCGGGACGGCCGCACGGCGGTGTCCGGCATTTCCACCTTCGACGGCGATCCGACGTGCATCACGACGATGCGGCTGCTTTGAGCGACGGCTGCCGGGAAACGGGAAGGCAGCGATGAACGGTCCATGAAGACGGAAAACGGCATCGATCCGCGGTGCCGTTTTTTCGTCCGGACGGATCCCGACGGCGGGTTGAGGAAAAACGGAAAAGGCTGTATGCTCGAAATATTTTAAATTTAAGATAATGAAATCTAAGTTAACCGTTGCGGCGGTCCCATCCAAATGGAAGGCGGGGAATCGACATGACAAAGGGCACACTGAAAACGACGGGCATCCACCACATCACCGCCTTCGCGGGAAGCGCCCAGGCCAATCTGGATTTTTATGCCGGTGTGCCGGGTCTTCGGCTGGTGAAAAAAACCGTCAATTTCGACGCGCCGCATGTCTATCATTTCTATTGCGGCGACGAACGGGGAACGCCGGGCGCGGTCATGACGTTTTTCCCGTACGGGGACGGCCGGCGGGGGCGCGTCGTCGGCGGGCAGGTCGCTAGGATCCGCTTTGCCGCTCCGCCCGGATCGCTACCGTTCTGGGAAGAACGACTGAGCCGATACGGCGTCAGGCACGAGCGCATCCGGCGGTTCGGCGTGGAGGCGATCCGCTTCCGGGATCATGAAGGGCTGCAGCTGGAGCTTAAGGAGCAGGCGGACGGCAAGCCGAGCCGCTGGCCGTTCGCCGGCATTCCCGCGGACAAAGCAATCAAGGGATTTGCCGGCGTCTTCCTGTACAGCACGGCCCCGGCGCGAACGATGCAGGAGCTGGAGCGGCTGTCCGGCTTCGAACGGACCGGCGAGGAAGACGGCGTCGTGCGCTTTCGGTCCGACGGCGGTCCCGGCGATTCGGTCGACGTGCACGTTTCGCCGGCGGGCTGCGGCCGCGGCGGCATCGGCACCGTGCACCACATCGCCATGCGGGCGGCCGACAGGGCCGAGCAGGAGCGGTGGCGCGAGCGGGTGCTGGAAGCCGGGTTCGACCCGACGCCGATCGTCGACCGCCATTACTTCACATCCCTGTATTTCCGGGACGCGGGCGGCATCCTGTTCGAGATCGCCACGGACGGGCCGGGCTTCGAACGGGACGAAACGTTTGACCGGCTCGGGTCGGCGCTGAAGCTGCCGCCGTGGTACGAACCGCACCGGCCGGCAATCGAACAGCAGCTGCCGGAAGCCGGGGTCCGCGAGCCGGTCCCGCCAACGGACCGCGCGGACGAATGAACGGCGGAGGGGAAGGTGGAGGACCCATGCGGCATTTTTTCAGAAAAGGCCGCGATTCGCATGACGTGACGCTTTTGCTTCTGCACGGAACGGGCGGCACGGAATACGACCTATTGCCGCTGGCGGAAAGACTCGATCCGGCCGCCGCCCGGTACCGGCAACGGTTTGGATTTCAATATGCATCGGAGGGACGGGCGTGAACGGAGCTGGACCTGTCGGTGAAACCGGGCGCGAAATCGCCGTGACAGGCGGCGGTCCCGGCGCCGGTCCCGATGACCGCGAACTGGCCCTGAAGCTGTTCGTCGCGCTGTCCCGGGCGTACCGGACCGTCATGGACCGCGCCGTGAAAGACATGCGGAGGCACGGCCTGTCGGCGAACGAATTCCCGGTGCTGGAACTAGTTTATCGCAAGGGCAGGGTGCCGCTGCAGCAGACCGGCGAAAAAATTCTTCTGACGAGCGGCGGCATCACATATACGATCGACAAACTGGAAGGCAAGGGACTGATCCGCCGCATCCCGTGCAAGGAAGACCGCCGAGTCATTTTCGCCGAAATCACGGAAACGGGCCGCAATCGAATGGAGCAGCTGTTTCCTTCCCGTGCGGAAGCCATATGGCGCATCATGCGCGGCCTTTCGCCGGAGGAGAAGGAAACGGCGATCCGCCTCGTACGGAAACTCGGCCTGGCCGCCGGGGAAGAGGCATGACGGGAAACGGCGGATGAGATCCGCCTTGCGAACCGGCATCATCCCGCCCATCCGGCGATTTCTGAAAGCGGAGCGAAACCTTTGCATGGCCGGAACCTTCCCAAAATCGCCAAAAAAACCGCCGCCCGCATTGCATGAACATCCGGGACCGGGAATAGGGATGGTAACAGATGTTTTTTCGGGAACGGCGAAGGAAGGGATCGCCATGCTGGAGACGGCCTACCAGATCAGCGGCATCCTCATGACGCTCACCCTCATCATCGGGCTCGTGCAGGTGTACTACCTGAAAAGGGACCTGCGCATCACCAACGAGCGGGCGGCCGCGGAAAAAAGCATCGAATTCCTCAACTGGTTCGCGTCCTACCTGATGCCGAAATTCCAGAGCTACAAGTCGAGAATCGCGGAGCTGGAGGCGGACAACGCGGATCTTCGCGCCCTTCTGCGCAAGAAGCGGCCGATTCCCGACGGCTTCGAAAAAGACGCCTTCGACGACGAGGAAATGCTCGTGGCCTTCATCCAGGGGGAAGCCGGCGGGGAAGATTTGATCAACCAGCTGGAGTTTTTTGCGGCGGCGATGGTGAGCGGCCTGGCGGATGCCGAAATCGTGTACCGTCCGGTGGGGCTGCTCTACTGCATGATGGTGGAGGAGCTGATGCTGATCCTTTGCCTGAACCGGCAGGACGAGCGCCGGCACCTGTATCCCAATACCGTCGAACTGTACCGCAAGTGGAGCCACCGCCTGGCCCGGGACCGGCTGAGAGAGGAGCAGAAGACCATTTCAGAGAAGATGAAGCAGTACGAGGAAGGGAAGCTGAAGACGATCGGGCTGTGAACCGGGGCGGTGCCGTGCGGAAAGCCGGGCGGAACACGCGGCCGGACGGGAACCCGCATACCCGAACACAAACCGCGGGCGCGAGCGTGCAAACGCGGAAAAACGCGCGCCCGGGCCGCGGCTTCGGGGACGCGTGTGCCTTTGGCGGTCTGGGAAACGTTTTGCGCCCGCCCGGCCGGCGAATGACCGAAGCCGCACGGGGGCGGCCGGACGGCCGCGGGGAAGACGCGCGCCGTCCGGCCGCATGAAAAGTGCAAGGGATGCGCACGGGGAACGGGGGCCGCGCGGACTGGTCCGTGCAAACGACGAGTACGAGGCGAGCGGGACCGGAGGGATGGTTGGATGAAAGAGCGCGACGAGCTGGTGGAAACGTTCAAGTACCTGGACAATTTGTCCGAGCACAATCTCGGCCTGTTCAAGAAATGGCTGGCCAAAAGCCGCAGCCGCCGCGACCGGATGGCGGTGTCCGAAAGCGAACCGGTCATGACGAAGGCGTTCAAGCATCTGGACCGGCGCATGAAAGACTGGCGCGCCTTGCGCTGACGCCGGCGGCCGCCCGGCCGGCGCTCCATTGGCCGGGCCGGACGCCGCACAAGCGGCCGGTCTTCAGCGAAATCGAAGAAAAGAACGGACGATTGGCCGTGAAAGACTGACGGGGCCGTCCGCTCCGCGAAGGAGGGCGGCTTCTTTTATTTTTTTCGTTTCCGGTGCGCTGTTCCCGGTTTTGCCTTCCCGTCTGCTTTTCGGTTATGATGGGGTCATGGAGCATTCACTGCACATTGGCGGAAGGAGCGAAGGACATGGCCGTAACCCAGGTTCAATATTTCTCCCGCGCGTTGAAAAGGAGCGTCACGTTTACCGCGCTTCTGCCCTTTGACGATCCGGAAAGCGGCAACTGGCCCGAGGCGGGACCATTCAAAACGCTGTACCTGCTGCACGGCATCTTTGGCACCCACACGGACTGGCTGTACCGCACCCGCATCCAGGTGCTGGCGGAGCAAAAGCGGGTGGCGGTCGTCATGCCGTCGGGGGACAACGGTTTCTATCTGGATCACCCCGACGTCGGTGCCATGTACGGCGAATTCATCGGCCGCGAGCTGGTGGAGGTGACCCGGGCGCTGTTTCCCCTGTCGCGACGGAGGGACGACACGTTCATTGCCGGACTTTCCATGGGCGGCTACGGGGCCATCCGCAACGGGCTGCATTATCACGAAACGTTCGGTTGGGTGGCCGGCCTGTCGTCGGCGCTCATCACGTACCATTTTGAAAATCCGGAAAACATCAAGCACATGCTGCATGTCGGGGATCGCTATTACGAGCGGACGTTCGGGGAACTGGACAAAGTGAAGGGCAGCGACAAGGATCCGGAAGCGCTTGTCCGCCGGCTGCTGGAGAAAGGGGCGGACATGCCGAAGCTGTATCTGTGCTGCGGAACCGAAGATTTCCTGATCGAACAAAACCGTCGGTTCCGCGATTTCCTCACCGCTTCGGGCGTGGATTTCATCTACGAGGAAGGGCCGGGCGCCCACGACTGGGCGTTCTGGGACGCGTCCATCGGGAAGGTGCTGGACTGGCTGCCGCTGTGACGCGTGATGAAAAGACAAAGCCAAGAGCGAACGCGCACACAACCCGGAAAGAACGTGCAGGCGGGCGGGAGGAATGGATATGCGGGAAGAAACGGCAGGCGCGGACTTGCAGCAATGGCTGGAGCGATTGAGAAGGAAACGGCCGGACCGGCATTTTCCGGAGCGGCTCGTCCTGGCGGACGGCGCCCTGGGGGAAGCCGTCCGGTGGATGGCGGACAAAGGATGGCGCCGGGTGCTGCTCGTGGCCGACGGGAACACGCAGGAAGCGGCCGGCCGGTTGTTGGAGCGGGATCTGTCGTCCGCCGGCCTGGCCGTGTTCGCCACACTGGTCCAACCGAATCCGGCCGGCGATGTCGTGGCGGATGAAGCGTCGATCGTGCAGGTGCTGCTCGATGTGCAGCGGCATGGGGCGGACGCGCTGGTTGCCGTCGGTGCCGGCACGCTGCACGACATCGCCCGGTATGCGGCGTATACGGCAGGGAAACCTTTCGTGTCGGTGCCGACGGCGCCGTCGGTGGACGGCTTCACCTCGCAGGGTGCGCCGCTTCTCATCCGCGGCGAGAAAATCACGATTCCGGCCGTCGGTCCCGTCGCCCTGTTCGCCGACACCGGCGTGCTGATGAAGGCGCCCCGGGCTCTGGCGGCGGCCGGATTCGGCGACATGCTGGGCAAGGCGACGTCGCTGTTTGACTGGCGGGTCGGCCATCTGGCTGCCGGCGAACCCTATGACGGGGAAGTCGCCGGCATGACGCGGCACGCGCTGGAAAGCTGCCTGCGTCTTGCGGAAGACGTCGGGCGCGGCACGGAAGCGGGCATCACCGGCCTCATGCGTTCGCTCATCGAATCGGGCATCGCCATGCTCATCTTCGGCCAGTCGCATCCCGCCTCGGGCGCCGAACACCATCTCTCCCACTACTGGGAGATGGCGTTCCTTCGCAGCGGCCGCCGCCAGCTGCTGCACGGCGCCAAGGTGGGCGTCGCCTGCGGCCTGGTGTCGGATCTGTATCACGACATCGGCCGGGACAGGCCGGAACTTGCGCCGCTGCTGGACGACTTGCCGGCGGGCGGACGGATCCGGGAACTGCTCCGTGCGGCCGGCGCGCCCGCGACACCGGAGGAACTCGGCATCGGTGCGGATCTGGTGCAGCGCGGCCTGGCGGAAGCCCACAGGGTGCGGCCGGGCCGGACGACGCTGCTTCGTCTCCGGAATGAAGGACGGATCGCGTCGATGCACGAATGGATGAAACGGGAATGAGGGGTTCCAAAAGGCATCTGCGGCGCCGGCCCGGGTTCGCCGCTGAAGGGGAAAGCGGCGGAAAAAGAAAAAGACGCACCACCGTCCGGGCAAGGCGTCTGCCTTGAGGGATGGTCGTCCGTTTTTCGACGGTCTGAGACGGCAAAAGGTGATCTTTTGCCGTCTCTTCTTTTTTTCCGGGAAAGTCAAGGCCGCGACGGGGAATCTGCCGCGGCCGCTCGGATGGTGGTGTTGCGGATCACCAGCCGGGTGTCCACGGCGATTTTCTGCTTCACGCCGTCTTCCCGTTCGAAAGAGTCGACCAAAAGATCGACGGCCAGGTAGGCGAGCCGTTTTTTCTCCACGTGGACGGTTGTCATTTCCGGCGTGATGATGGACGCTTCGGAAATGTTGTCGAAACCGACGACGGACACGTCTTCGGGCACCCGGATGCCCAGGCTCTGCATCGCCTTGATGGCGCCGATGGCGATGTAGTCGCATTCGCAAAACACGGCCGTCGGCAGGTCGCGGCCGGCGGCGAGGTGGTTCGCAAAACGTTCCCGGAGCTCCGCCTGGGCGTGAAGCATCGAGGGCGACGCGGAGAAGACGGCCTCATCGGCGACCGTCACGCCGCATTCGGCAAGCGCGGCCATGAACCCCCGCCGGCGTTCCTCGAAGTTGCGGATGCGTTCGGCGGAGGCCAGATAGCCGAAGCGGCGGTGTCCGAGCTCGCACAGATGTTTTCCCGCCTGATAGCCGCCCATCAGATTGTTGATGGCGACAACGTGGACCGGCAGTGTTTCGCACATCGTGTCGAGCACGACGGTGTGCGGTCCGAGGGCCTGATGCAGCGCGGCCAGCTGCCCGGCGTCCAGATTGGTGCCGAGCAGGATGCAGCCCCGTCCCCGGACTTTCTCCACCGCGGCCCGCGGGCTCCGTTCGACGTCGTCGACGCTCACCGTGGAATATTGCAGGGAATAGCCGTGCATGCTGCACCGTTCTTCGATGTGCTGAATGAGCTCGCGAAAAAAGGGCTGTTCGTAATATTGCTGCTGGACGAGTCCCGTGTTGACGCAGGCGAGGAACGTCAGCACGTCGCCGTTCTGGGCGTCGGTCCTGGCCTTCGGCCGGTAGCCGTGCTCCTCGGCGATTTTCAGAATGCGTCTTCTCGTGTTTTCGCTGACGCCGGGTTTGCCGTTCAGCGCCAGGGAGACCGCGGATTTGGACACGCCCGCGAGTTTTGCGATGTCTTCCAGGTTCATGGAAACGCGCTCCATTGATCGTTTTTGGTCATGGTTAGTGTATCTCAACGGCTCAACTTTTTCAATGATGGAACTAAAGATTTATTTATTTCTATATGAATATTTAATTAAACTCAACTAAACATCATTGAATTTTTCGCAATTTCGCGATATGATCGTCAATGAAAGGGGTTTATTCCGTGCGATGTGCGATCATTTCATCTAAACATGTGGACTAAACGTTTATTTGCACGGGAACCCTTACCATTCATCCATCATGGCGAGGGGAGATGCGACGTGCGCAGGTTGAAACTGGGCTATGCGCCGACCAGGCGGTTTGTGTTCAGCGCGGAGGATGCTTTCCGGTACAAGCAAATGATCCGGGAGAAAATCGAAAGTTTCGGACTTGGCATCGACATCGTCGATCTGGAAGGGATCAACGAGGAAGGGCTCCTGTACAACGATCTGGCCGGCGCGGAGCGCGTCATCGAACGGTTCAGGAAGGAAGACGTGGACGCCGTGTTCTTCCCCCATTGCAATTTCGGCACCGAAGATGCCGTCGCGCGGGTGGCCAAGGCGCTGGGCAAACCGGTGCTGCTGTGGGGGCCGCGGGACGAATCGCCGCTGGAAGACGGCATGCGCCTTCGCGACACGCAGTGCGGTCTGTTCGCCACGGGCAAGGTGCTGCGGCGGTTCAACGTGCCGTTCACCTATGTCACGAACACCCGCGTGGACGATCCGGTATTTGAGCGGGGGTTCGTCAATTTCATCGCCGCCGCCAACGTCGTCCGGCATTTCCGGAACCTGCGGATTTTGCAGATCGGTCCCCGTCCGGCCTCCTTCTGGACGATGATCTGCAACGAAGGGGAGCTGCTTGAACGGTTCGGCATCGAAATTCATCCGATCACCCTGGTGGACATCCAGCGGGCCGGCGAACGAATCGCGAAAAAGGGCGGCCCGGAGCTCAAGGAGGCCATCGATTACATCAAGGCAACGCTGGACTGGTCGGAAGTGTCGGAAGACGACGTCAGGCGGATTGCCGCCCTCAAAGTGGCCATGCGGACGTATGCCCGGGAGACGCAATCAAGCGCCATCGCCATCCAGTGCTGGTCGTCCCTGCAGGATGCCATGGGCATCATGCCCTGTCTGGCCAACGCGATCCTGACCGACGAGCAGATTCCCGTCACCTGCGAGACGGACATCCACGGCGCCATCACCTCGGTGATGATGCAGGCGGCGGCCTTCAATGAGGCGCCCACCTTCTTCGCCGATCTGACCATCCGGCACCCCGAGAACGACAACGGCGAGCTCCTGTTCCATTGCGGCAACTTCCCGGTTTCGCTGGTGGAAGGCCGGCCGAAGCTGAGGCGGCATTTCCTGTTCGACGACCATTCGCCGGGCACGAATGAAGGCAGGATCAAAGGCGGCAGCGTTTCGCTGGCGCGCTTCGACGGCGACCACGGCGAATATTCGCTGTTCCTCGGCCGCGCCCGCGGCATCGAAGGCCCCTACACCCGCGGAACCTACGTCTGGGTGGAAGTCAACGACTGGCCGCTGTGGGAAGAAAAACTGGTGACGGGTCCCTACGTGCACCACATCGTCGGCATTCACGCCAACGTCATTCCCGCCCTCTACGAAGCGTGCCGGTACATTCCCGGGCTCAAACCGGATCCGGTCGATCCGACGGAGGACGAGATCCGGGCCTGGCTGCGCGGTTCGAAGTAATGCGGCGGGGGGAGGTGCGGACAAGTTGGACATCACGGACCTCAAACTGAAGGCCGTGCAAATCCGCATGGACGTGCTGAAGATGATCCACCGGGCAAAGGCAGGCCACACCGGCGGGTCGCTCAGCAATGCGGATATTTTGACGGCGCTGTATTATAGAGTCATGAAGGTGGATCCCCGTCGTCCGGATTGGGATGAGCGGGACCGGTTCATCCTGAGCAAGGGGCATTCCGTGGAATCGCTGTGGTGCATTTTGGCCGACCGGGGGTTTTTCCCGCGGGAGGAACTGGCCACTTTCAGCCAGTTTGGCACGCGGCTCATCGGTCACCCGAACAACAAAGTGCCCGGCGTCGAGATGAACACCGGCGCTCTCGGTCACGGTCTGTCCATTGCCGTCGGCATGGCGCTGGCGGCGAAGCGGGACGGCAAAGCCTACCGGGTGTTCTGCCTGATGGGGGACGGCGAACAGGCGGAAGGCTCCGTCTGGGAAGCGGCCATGGCCGGCGCCCACTACAGGCTGGACAATCTGGTCGGCATCATCGACCGCAACGGCCTGCAGATCAGCGGCAGCACGGAAGACGTCATGTCGCTGGAGCCGCTGGCCGGAAAATGGCAAACGTTCGGCTGGCACGTCGTCGAGGTGGACGGTCATGACATCGAGGCCCTCGTGCGGACATTCGAGGCGGCGCCGGAAACACCCGGCAAGCCGACGCTGGTGATCGCCCATACCGTCAAGGGCAGGGGCGTTTCCTTCGCCGAAAATGAGGCCGGATGGCATCACCGCGTACCCAACGACGAAGAGCTGGACCAAGCGCTGGAAGAACTCAGGGCGCAGGCGGAACGACTGAAACGGGAAAAGGAGGCGGCCGCCACATGACCCACGGCATTCCCAATCGCCAGGTCATTTGCGAGACGCTGATGGAGCTGGCGGCGACGGACCGGGACATCATGGTGCTGGCCAGCGATTCCCGCGGTTCGGCGGCGATGGCGCCCTTTGCCCGGGCCTATCCCGACCGGTTCGTGGAAACGGGCATTGCGGAGCAGAACATCGTCGGCATCGCCGCCGGTCTCGCCCACAGCGGCAAGAAACCGTTCGTCACGTCGCCGGCCTGCTTCCTGAGCATGCGCAGCATTGAACAGATCAAAGTGGACGTGGCCTATTCGAACACCAACGTGAAACTGATCGGCATCAGCGGCGGCATCAGTTACGGCGCCCTCGGGATGAGCCACCATTCCCTGCAGGACATCGCGGTCATGCGCGCCATCCCGAACCTGTCCGTCATCCTGCCGGCCGACCGCCACGAGACGAAGCGCATGACGAAGGCGCTGGTGAACCATACGGGCGGCGTTTACGTCCGCATCGGCCGCAATCCGGTCGCCGATGTCTACGAAAGCGAAAGCGACGGCGACTTTGTCATCGGCGAGGCGGTCACCCTGCGGGACGGCGGGGATTTGACGATCATCGCCGCCGGCGAAACGGTGCGGGTCGCCCTCGACGCGGCGGAGCTGCTGCGCCGCCGGGGCATTTCCTGCCGGGTGCTGAACATGCACACGATCAAGCCGCTGGATGAAGAAGCGGTGCTTCGTGCCGCCCGCGAAACGGGTGCCGTCATCACCGTGGAAGAACACAGCATCCACGGCGGACTCGGGGCTGCCGTGGCGGAAGTCGTCGTCCAGCATTTTCCGGTTCCGATGCGCATCGTGGGCATTCCCGACGAACCGGCCGTCGCCGGCAAAACCGCGGAAGTGTTCCGTCACTACGGCATCACCGCCGAAAACCTGGCGGGCATGGCGGAACGGCTGATCCGAAGCGGGAACGGGGCGTGACGGCATGGACGGCCAGGTACTGTTGACAATCGACCAAAGCACGTCGGGCACCAAGGCGCTCGTCATCGACCGGGACGGACGGGTGCTGGCCTCAAGCAGCACCGAACACCGCCAGTACTATCCGCGGCCCGGCTGGGTCGAGCACGACCCGGAAGAGATCTACGAAAACGCAAAAGCCGCCATACGGGAGGCCATGCGGCTGGCCGGCGTCACGCCGGACCGGCTGGCGGCGCTGACCGTGACGAACCAGCGGGAAACGGCCGTCCTGTGGGACGCGTCCACCGGCAAGGCCGTCTGCAGGGCCGTTGTCTGGCAATGCCAGCGCACCGCCGACATGTGCGAGAAGCTGAAAAAAGACGGCCATGAACCTTTCGTCCGGGCGAAAACCGGCCTCATGCTTGATCCTTATTTTTCGGCGACTAAATGGAAATGGATGCTGGACCACGTTCCCGAAGCGCAGGCGGCGATGGCGAAAGGGACGCTCAGGGCCGGCACCGTCGACAGCTGGCTCGTCTGGAATCTGACCGGCGGAAAGGTGCACGCCACGGATTACACGAACGCCAGCCGCACCAGCCTGTTCAACATCTTCAGCGGCGCCTGGGACGAATCGCTGTGCGAACTGTTCGGCGTGCCGATGGAACTGTTGCCCGGGGTGAAGCCTTCGGACGCGATTTTCGGCCATACGGAAGACCGGGATCTGTTTGACGTTCGCGTCCCGGTCACCGGCGTCATCGGCGATTCCCAGGCGGCGCTCCTCGGCCAGCTGTGCCTGGAGCCTGGCATGGCCAAAGCCACGTACGGGACGGGCACGTCGGTCCTGCTGAACGTCGGCGCAAAGCCGGTGCCTGCCGGCGACGGACTGGCGGTCACCATCGCCTGGGGGCTCGGCGGCGCCATCACCTATGCGCTCGAAGCGATCATCCGCACCACGGGCGACACGATCAAATGGGTGCGGGACAATCTCGGCCTGTTTTCCACCTTCGAGGAGATGGACCGGCTGGTGGCGCAGGTGCCGGACAACGAAGGGGTGTATCTGGTGCCCGCTTTCGTCGGCCTCGGCGCCCCGTACTGGGATCCGCACGCCCGGGCGGCCATCACCGGGCTGTCGCGGGCCAGCGGCCGGGCGCACATCGTCCGCGCCGCCCTGGAGAGCATCGCCTATCAGGTTTGCGACGCCGTGGCTTTCATGCAACGGGAGACCGGCGTCGCGATCCGCGAGCTTCGCGCAGACGGCGGCGCTTCGCGGAACGAAACGCTCATGCAGTTGCAGGCCGATCTGCTCGACAAACCCGTCATCGCGTCGCAGGTGGCCGAATTGTCCGCCATGGGGTCCGCCTATGCGGGCGGGCTCGGCGTCGGCTTCTGGCCGTCGGTGGAAGCGCTGCCCGGCCTAAGCGGCGGGCGCCGGTACGAGCCCCGGATGGATGCGGCGGAGCGAAGGAGGCTGACGGAAGGCTGGAAAAACGCCGTCCTGAGCGTGCTGGGCCGCCGGCAGACGGCGAAACGGACCGAAAGCGGACAGACGCGACTTTAGCGGCGCAGCGGGAGCCGGCGGATGTCCGGCCGGTTCCGGCTGCGGCCGCGCCCGATTCCCTCAACGGAAGGAGCATTGTTCCCGCATGCTGGTGACGAAGGACCATCGAATCGGCCGGTTGTGGCTGAACAGCAACGCAAGGGACATTCTGCTGCGGCGCATTCCGCAGCTGACGGAAGTCCCGCACCTGACCTTCATGTTCAAACTGATGACGCTGGCCGAATACGCGGATCGGTTCAACGCCGGGCCGGACTGGCTCGAAGGCGTCATCCGCGAGCTGGAAGCGGTGCCGGAAGAGGCGGCGAAAGACGCCGGCGGCCCGCCGGCTTTCTACGACGATCCGGCGGAAGCGGCTTCGGCGGCCGTCCGGGCGCCCGGGGAGGCCGAAAAGTGGGGCGTGTTCGAAGTGGAACTGGCCGGACCGCGCGGCGGCAATCCGTTCACGGAGGTGGAACTGTCCGCGGAATTCGAGTTCGAAGGCGATCCGGCCCGATCCGTCCGCGTGCGCGGCTTCTACGACGGCGACGGCGTCTACCGGATCCGCTTCATGCCGGACGCGGAAGGTCCGTGGCGGTTTCGCACGGAAAGCAATGCCCGTTCGCTGGCCGGCATCGGGGGACGGTTCGTCTGCACGGCGCCGTCGGCCGGCAACCGCGGGCCGGTCCGCGTGAAAAACACGTTCCACTTTGCCTACGCGGACGGCACGCCCTACCATCCCGTCGGCACGACCTGCTACGCCTGGACGCACCAGGGGGAGGAGCTGGAAGAACAGACGCTGGAAACGCTGAAATCGGCGCCCTTCAACAAGATGCGCATGTGCGTGTTCCCCAAGTCGTACCTGTACAACCGGAACGAACCGCCCCTGTATCCGTTCGAAAAAACGGAAGACGGGCAGTGGGATTTCACCCGGTTCAACCCGGCCTTCTTCCGCCATCTGGAACGGCGGATTGCCGATTTGGGGCGCCTCGGGATCGAGGCGGATCTGATTTTGTTCCATCCGTATGACCGTTGGGGATTCGCGGAGATGCCCGCCGATGCGGACGACCGCTACCTGCGTTACATCACGGCCCGCCTGGCGGCCTACCGCAACATCTGGTGGTCGCTGGCCAACGAATACGACCTGATGTGGGCGAAGGAACCGGAAGACTGGGAGCGGTTTGCCGGCATCGTGACCGGAAACGATCCGTACCGCCATCTGATCTCCGTGCACAACTGCCTGGCCTTCTATGATTTCGGCAAACCGTGGGTCACCCATTGCAGCATCCAGCGCATCGACGTGTACAAGACGTCGGAAGCGACGACCGAATGGCGCCGGATGTGGAACAAGCCGATCGTGATCGACGAATGCGGCTATGAAGGCGACATTGACCAGGGCTGGGGCAACCTCACGGGCGAAGAGCTGGTGCGCCGGTTCTGGGAGGCCCTCGTGCGCGGCGGTTATCTGGGCCACGGCGAAACGTATCTGAACGACGGGGAAGTGCTGTGGTGGTCCAAGGGCGGGCGCCTTGTCGGCGACAGCCCGGCGCGCATCGCCTTTGCGAGAAGATTTTGGGAAGAGGCGCCGGGACGGGAACTGAATCCGCTGCCGTCCGACTGGGATCTGCCCTGCGCGGGCGTGGAGGATGAGTACCGGTTGTACTATTTCGGGTTCAACCGTCCGGCGTTCCGCGAGTTCCGCCTGAAGCCGGGCGTCAAATGGAAAGTGTCCGTCATCGACACCTGGAACATGACGATCGAGGAGCTGCCCGGTCTGCATGAAGGTGCGTTCCGCATCGAACTGCCCCGCCGCCCGTACATGGCCGTGCGGATGGTGCGGGCAAACGAACCGTGAAGGCGCAAAACCGTTGATAAAGCCTCGATCCCGCCCGGACGAGAAAAGAACGGTCAGACGGGAAAGTACGGAAAGGAGAACGTGCCATGGCCACCCTGTCCTTCCGCGTGCCGGATCCGAAACGGATCCGGCTGCTCATCGACACCGATGCCAAAAACGAGGCGGACGACCAGTACGCCATCGTCCATGCGCTGCTGACGCCCCGGTTCATCAACCGGGGATCATCGCCGCCCATTTCGGCACGCGGCGAACGACGGCGTCGATGGAAGAAAGCCATGCCGAAGCGAAGCGGCTGACGGAGCTGCTCGGTTCCGACGTTCCGGTTTACAAAGGGGCGCCGCATGCCTTGCCGGATGAAAGGACGCCGGTGCCCTCGGAAGGGGCGGAGGCGATCATCCGGGAAGCGCTTGCGGACGATCCCCATCCGCTGTTCGCGATTTTCCTCGGACCGCTGACCGACCTGGCCGCCGCGTACCTCATGGAGCCGCGCATCGCGGACCGGCTGACGGCGGTGTGGATCGGCGGGGGCCCGTACCCGGACGGCGGCTGGGAGTACAATCTGGCGAACGACGTCCATGCGGCCAACGTCATCATGGATTCCCCCGTTTCCCTTTGGCAGATTCCGCAGGACGTGTTCACCAGGGTCAAGATCGGCCTGGCCGAGCTGGAGCACAAGGTGAAGCCTTGCGGCGAGATCGGGAAGTACCTGTTCGGACAGCTGGTCCGCTACAACGAAGAGCAGGCGCACGGCTGGCCGAAGGGCGAATCGTGGATCCTCGGCGATTCCCCGGCGGTCGGCGTCCTCTTGGACGATCACGAATTCGGTTACGAAGAAAAACCGGCGCCGCGCTTTTCCCCGGACATGCATTACATCCACCGCCGGAGCGGACGGAAAATCCGGGTCTACCACTATATCGATGCGCGGTTCACGCTGGAAGACCTGTTCGCCAAACTGGCGCTGTATGCCGAAAACGGCGAATGATGCGGCATCAACGCGGACAAACGGATTGACGAACAATCGGATCAACGGACGACAGGATCAGCGGAAAACGGGAAGGCGCTTCTTTCGTCCCGGCAAAGCCGGGGCGCTGAAGCGCCTTTTCCGATGCGGCCCGGATGAATTTTTTGCCCGCTCACGCCTCCATCTTCTGCGCCGTGTACAGCTGGTAGTACAGACCCCTTTTGGCCATCAGTTCGTCGTGGGTGCCGCTTTCCGCGATGCCCTTGTCCGAAATGTACAGGATGCGGTCGCAGTTTTTGATGGTGGACAGCCGGTGCGCGATGATGAAGGAAGTGCGGCCTTTCAGGAGTTCGTTCAGCCCCTGTTGCACCAGCCGTTCCGTCCGCGCGTCGATGGAGCTCGTCGCCTCGTCCAGAATGAGGATGCGCGGGTCGGCCAGCAGCGTCCGGGCGAAGGAGATGAGCTGCCGCTGCCCCTGGGACAGCCGCGAGCCCCGCTCGTTCACCTGCGTCATGTAGCCGTCCTCGAATTCGCGGATGAAATCGTCGGCGCACACCGCCTTCGCCGCGGCGATGATCTCCTCCTCGGTGGCGTCCAGCCGGCCGTAGCGGATGTTGTCCAGGATCGTGCCGGAGAAAATGAACGCGTCCTGGAGCATGATGCCCATCTGGCTGCGCAGCGACTTCAGCGTCACCTTCGAAATGTCGTGGCCGTCGATCAAAATCCGCCCGCCGGTTACGTCATAGAACCGGGACAAAAGGTTCACGATGGTCGTCTTCCCGGCGCCCGTCGGACCGACGAGGGCGACGGACTCGCCCGCCTTCACCTCGAAGGACACGTTTTCGAGCACGTTGTGCCCCTCCTCGTAGGCGAAGGTGACGTTTTCGAAGCGGACGTCCCCCCTGATCGGCGGCAGCGGTCGGGCATCGGGCGCGTCCTTGATCGTCACCGGTTCGTCCATCGTTTCGAAAATCCGCTCCAGGTAGGCGACGGAGTTGATGAACTGGTTGTACAGGTTGGACAGGTTGAGGATCGGCTGCCAGAACCGCCACGCATAGTTGCCCATCGCCAGGATGACCCCGAAGGTGATCTCTTCCGGGCCGATCACCAGAAGGCCGACGAGATAGATGGACGCGCCGACGAGCTGGGCGATGTTGTCCACCGTGAACGGCACCGCCGCGTTGTAGCGCAGCGCCCGCATCCAGGCGGTGCGGAAGTTGTCCGCCAGCCGCATGAAGATGCCTTCGTTGTGCTTCTCGCGGGTGAAAATCTGCGTGATGCGGATGCCGGTGATGCTTTCCTGGGTATAGGCGTTCAGATTGGAACTTTTGTTGGACACGGCCTGCCAGGCCCGGCGCTGCCGGGTTTTGATCACGAACATGAAGGCGACGAACAGCGGCAGGCCGCTCAGGGTGACCAGCGACAGGCGCACGTCCACGGCAAACATGAAAGCGGCGATGAAAACCAGGTTCAACAGTTCCAGGATCAGGTTGATGATGCCGTTGGACAGGACGTCGGACACCGAATTGACGTAGTTGACGACGCGGATCAGGATTTTGCCCTGGGGCCGGTCGTCGTAATATTTGAAAGGCAGCTTCTGCAGGTGCCGGAACAGGTCGCTGCGGATGTCGAAAATGATGTCCTGCCCGACCCGCGTCATGATCCGGCCGCGGATGGCGGCCAGCTCGACGCTGACGATGATGGTCGCCAGCGTGACGGCGGACCAGAAGAAGAGGCCGGGAACGTCCCGCGCCGGAATCGTCACGTCAACCACGTGCTGCACGATGAGCGGCGCCGTGAGGCCGATGGCCGCGGACAGGGCGCTGAGCACGAAGGCGGCGATCATCGGCTTGCGCTGCTTCCTGACGTAAGCCATGGCGCGGCGGAAATGCCGGATGTCAAACGGGGATTCCAGCGTCTCGTCGATGTCATACCGGTTTCTCGCCAACGCGGTCCACCCGCCTTTCGATGCCTTCGTTCTGCAATTGGAACACTTCGTAATAATAGCCGCGCCGGGCGAGAAGCTCGCCATGGGTGCCCTGCTCGACGATCCGCCCGCCGTCGACGATGAGGATGCGGTCGGCCCGGGCCGTGGTGGACACCCGCTGGGCGATGATGATTTTCGTGCACGGGGTGTCGAGGTTCATCAGGCTGTTTTGGATGTGCTCCTCCGTCTCCAGGTCCACCGCGCTCGTCGTGTCGTCGAGAATGAGGATCGGCCGCCGGACGGCCAGCGCCCGGCTCAGCGCGATGCGCTGCTTCTGCCCGCCGGAAAGGCCGACGCCGCGTTCGCCGATGATCGTGTCATAGCCTTCCGGCATTTTCACGATAAAGTCATGGGCGGCGGCCAGCTGCGCGAATTTCACCGCGTCTTCCGGCGGAAGATCGGGATCGCCGTAGGCGATGTTGCCGTCGATCGTGTCCGAGAACAATAGCACGTCCTGGGTGGCGATGCCGATGTTGGCGCGCAGTTCGTCCAGTTCCAGCTCCCGCACGTCGGCGCCGTCCACCAGCACCCGCCCTTCCGTGACGTCGTAGAAGCGGGGGATGAGATTGGCGATCGTCGTCTTGCCCGAACCCGTCGGTCCCATGATGGCGACGGTTTCGCCCGGATCGATGACGAAGCTGACGTCCTTCAGCACCGGCCGGTCGCCGTACTTGAAGGTGACGCGGTCAAACTCGATGCGGCCTTCGTAGCGCCGGAACGTCGTCGTGCGGTGCCGGTTTTTGATCTTCGGTCTGGCGTAGTAGATTTCCATGATTTTCGCCAGGCTGGCGTGGAACCGCTGGATGTCGTTGATGACGATGCCGATGGTGCGCATCGGATAGGCGATCGCCCACAGCAGGGCGGAGAAGGCGGAAAATTCCCCGAAGGTGATCCGCCCGTTCATGACGAACAGCCCGCCGGCCGCCATCAGGATGACGGCAAACGCCTGGGAAAACGTTTCCAGAAACGGAAAAAAGTCCAGCCAGACGAGGGCCGCCTTTTTGTTGGCGGTGGAATAGTTGACGTTTTTCTCCTGGAACTTCTCGATTTCGTACTCTTCCCGGGCGAACGCCTTCACGACGCGGTTGGCGGCGATGTTTTCCTGCGCGGCGGAGTTCAGCTGGCTGAGCCGTTCCCGCAGGTTGACGTACATCGGCCGCACTTTCCGGGCGAACAGGAAGGCGACGATGAAGCTCGGCGGCGCCAGGATGAGCAGCCACAGCGTCAGCGCCCAGTCGATCCAGAAAAAGAACGCGACCGACGCGATGAACAGGGTGGCCGATTCGATGATCGTCTTGATGATCCAGGCCAGGGAATGGCGCACCATGTCCAGATCGCCGGTCATGCGCGTCATCAGGTCCCCGGTGCGGTTGTGGTCGTAGTATTCCATGTCCTGGCCCTGGATTTTGTTGTACAGATGAATGCGGACGCGATACAGCATGTTTTGCGAAGAGCGTTCGTACAGCATGGTGGTCAGGTAGGCCAGGCCGGTGCGGAGCAGCGTGAAGCCGACCATGCCGAGGCAGAGCCCGACGAGCAAATCGCGTTTTTCGACCAGGTTCCGGGCGGCGTTTTCGTTCGTGATGAACGTGTCCACGACCTTTTGTCCGATGTACGGGTTGATGATCATCATCACGGAGCCGATCACGGACAGGACGAGTGCCGTCACGTACCGCGCCCGGTCTCCCTTCAGATTGCTCCAGAGCCATTTCAGTTCGATCATGACATCACCTGTCTTGCGATTTGAAATCCCCGTTTGCGATCCCCGCACCGAAAAACAGAAACAACCCATTATAACATGCAATATTGAAAAAAGGTTCCGTGCCGCCGGCGGAAAACCGACAAAAAAGGCCGCCAATCCCGAAAAAGCGGAAACGCGCCGGACTGCCGCCAAGTTATCGCCGGTTATCGCCGGAAACGGGTGCCCGGCGGCCAAATGCAAATCGGAATGGAAAACGTAACAACGATCACTATCCGGAAACATTCAAAAATGTTAACATATAAACAGACATAAACAAAAAGATTCAAAAAGGACGGCCCGTTTTCGGCAAGCATCTGCCGGCAAACGGAGCATCCGGGGACGGAGGAAACCGCATGTTGTACGAGCACCTGCATCCGGCCGACCGCATTCTGCTGATCATGGACCGCATCTACCGGTACGGCATGACGACGATGTCGGGCGGCAACGTGTCCGTCCGCGAGCCGGACGGCGACATCTGGATCACCCCCGCCGGCGTGGACAAGGGGGCGCTTGTGCGGGAAGACATCGTGTGCATCAAGCCGGACGGGCGGATCATCGGAACGCGCCGGCCGTCCAGCGAATGGCCGTTCCATCGCCGCGTGTACGAGGCGCGCCGCGACGTGAACGCGGTGGTGCACGCCCACCCGCCGGCGCTTGTGGCCTTCAGCATGGCGCGCCGGACGCCGAATGTGGATCTGCTGCCTGACGAGGGACGGATTTGCGGGGACGTGGGCCTGGCGGAATATGCGCTGCCGGGAAGCGCCCGGCTCGGGGAAAACATCGTCGCGGTGCTGAACCGGGGGGCCGGCTGCGTCATCCTCGAAAATCACGGGGTGGTGACCGTCGGGAACGATCTGTTTGCCGCATTCAAGGCGTTTGAATCGCTGGAGTTTTGCGCGCGCCTGGAAATTGCCGCCCGGCGCATCGGCACGCCGGTGACGCTCACCGGCCGGGACATCGCCCTGGCGAGGGACGACCGGGAGCAAGCGCCGCGGGATGCGGCGGAACCGGGCACCAGACCCGGCGGCCGGCCGGCGGACGGCACGGAACTTGCGATGAGGAGGCGGATGTGCGAGGTCATTCGCCGCGCCTATGACCAGCAGCTGTTCACCAGCACCCAGGGGACGGTTTCCGTCCGCCTGCCGGACGGCGGCTTTCTCATCACGCCCTTCGACAAAGACCGCAAATATCTGGAACCGGATGACCTGGTCAAAATCGCCGGCGGCGCCCCGGAGCCGGGCAAGCGGCCGAGCCGTTCCTGGCCGTTGCACCGGGCGATCTACGACCGGCAGCCCCACGCGGGCGCCGTCATCCTGGCCCATCCGCCCCATGTGACGGCCTTTGCGGTCACGGAGGCGCCGTTTGATACCCGCACCATTCCGGAAAGCTACATTCTGCTGCGCAACGTGCCGAAGCTTCCCTTTGCGGCCGTCTATTTGCATCCCGAAGAAACGGCCGCCGTCTTCACGAAGGCGACGCCGCTGGCTCTCGTCCGCAACAACTGCGTCATCGCCATCGGCTCGGATTTGATGGAAGCCTACGACCGGCTGGAGGTGGCCGAGTTCAGCGCCCGGGCGATGATTGACGCCGCGGCGGTCGGACCGGTGGTCCACATCGCCGACCGCGACATCGTCGACCTGCACCGGGCGTTCCGGCTGGACGACTGACGGGCGGACGCCGCATCCCGAAAACCGGCAAAAATCCATCTGTTCAAAAATAAACAAACATGCCGGAAGACGCCCCGGAAACCATCGTCTTTTTCGCGTCGTCCCGCGCATCGAAGGCGACGGACGCCATGCTCGCCGCCGACGGCGGCGTGCCGGCGGCATTCGCGAGATGAAGCGACCGGTCCGGCTGGCCTCCGGGCCCGCAAAACCGCCGCATCCAAGACCGGCATGACTTGTCCGGTCCACCATATGCAAAGGAGCTGATCGCCACATGGCACAAGCAGCCATCGAAAAGACCGTCGAACGGCAATACGAAGCCGCGAAAGAGCAATACGCCCGGCACGGCATCGACACCGACCGGGTGCTGGAGCGGCTTGCCGGCATCCGGATTTCCGTGCATTGCTGGCAGGGCGACGATGTAAGGGGCTTTCTGTTCCGCGAGCGGGAGCTCGGCGGCGGCCTGTCGGTCACCGGCAGCCATCCGGGTGCCGCCCGCACGCCGGACGAACTGAGATCGGATCTGGACAAGGCGTTTTCCCTCATCCCCGGCAGGCACAAACTGAACCTGCATGCGATTTATGCCGACACAAGCGAGAAGGTCGATCTGGACGAACTGGAGCCGCGCCACTTCCAGGCTTGGGCGGACTGGGCGAAGGAGCGGGGGCTCGGGCTCGATTTCAACCCGACGTGCTTCTCCCACGAGAAGGCGGAAGACGGCTTCACCCTCAGCCATCCCGATCCGGCCGTCCGCGAATTCTGGATCGAGCACTGCAAACGGTCCCGCCGCATCGGCGCGCATTTCGGCCGGGAGCTCGGAATCCCGTGCGTGACGAACATCTGGGTGCCCGACGGCTTCAAGGACGTGCCGGCGGACCGCCTGGCGCCGCGCCGGCGGATCATGGAATCCCTTGACGCCGTCTTTGCCGAACCGCTCGATCCCGCCTGCAACCTGGATTCGGTGGAAAGCAAACTGTTCGGCATCGGATCGGAAGCCTATGTCGTCGGATCCCACGAATTTTACATGGGGTATGCCCTGAAACACGGCAAGCTCGTCTGCCTGGACGCCGGCCACTTCCACCCGACGGAAAGCATCGCCGACAAACTGTCCGCGCTGTCGCTGTTCGCCAACGGCATCCTGCTGCACGTGAGCCGGCCGATGCGCTGGGACAGCGACCATGTGGTGATCATGGACGACGAGCTTCTCGCCATCGCCCGCGAACTGGTGCGCGGCGGGCTCCTTGACCGCACCCACGTCGGCCTCGATTTCTTCGACGCCAGCATCAACCGGGTGGCCGCCTGGGTGATCGGCACGCGCAACATGATCAAGGCGCTGCTGCGCGCCATGCTGGAGCCGGCCGAAGCGCTGAGGCAGGCGGAGCTTGCGGGCGATTACACGACCCGGCTGGCCCTCATGGAGGAATTCAAGACGTATCCTTTCGGCGCCGTGTGGGATTATTACTGCCTGAAAATGGACGTTCCCGTGCGGGAAGGTTGGCTTGACGACGTCAAGGCCTACGAGCGGGACGTTCTGGCGAAGCGGGGGTGAAGGCTTTGTCCACGGCCCTTGCTTTCGACCTCGGCGCCACGAGCGGACGGGCGCTCGTCGGCCGGCTGACGGACGGCGGGATCGTCGTGGAAGAGCTGCACCGGTTCCCGAACGACCCGGTGCAGGCCGGCGACCGTCTCCATTGGGACGTGCTCCGGCTTTACCACGAAATGAAGCAGGCCCTGCTGAAGGCCAAACACCTGGGGATGGTGCCGGACAGTCTGGCCGTCGACTCCTGGGCGGTCGATTTCGGCCTGATCGGCCGGAACGGGGAGCTCCTGGGCAATCCGTACCACTACCGGGACCCGCATACAGGCGGCGTGATGGAAAAGCTGTTGGATCTCGTGCCGGCCGAAGAACTGTTTGCCCGGACGGGCATCCAGCTTCTCCCGTTCAACACGATTTTCCAGCTGTATGCCATGAAACTGGCCGATTCGCCGCTGCTGAAGGAAGCCCGGCGCCTGCTCATGATGCCCGACCTGTTCCGCTACTTTCTCACCGGCGAGATGCACGCCGAATTCACCAACGCGACGACGACCCAGCTGTACAGTCCGTTTGCGGACGACTGGGACCGGGAATTGATCGCAAGGCTCGGCTTTGCCGAAGAATGGTTCGTCCCGGCGGTCAAGCCGGGCACGAAGGCGGGCGTCCTGCGCGAAAGCGTAAGGAGCGAGCTCGGCCTGCCGCCGGTCGCCGTCATCGCCGCGGCCGAGCACGACACCGCCGCGGCGGTGGCGGCCGTGCCCGCGGCGGAACGCGCCTTTGCCTATCTGATCAGCGGCACCTGGTCGCTGATGGGCACGGAAGTCGACGCGCCGGTGCTCGGCGACCGGGCCCGCGAATTCAATTTCACCAACGAAGGCGGCGTGGGCGGCACGTTCCGGCTGCTCAAAAACATCATGGGCATGTGGCTGCTGGAAGAATGCCGCCGGGACTGGGCAAGGGCCGGCCATCGTTACGATTATGGCGAGCTGGTCGCCATGGCCCGGCGGGCGCCGGCTTTCGCTTCCCTGATCGATCCCGACGATCCCGTCTTCCTGCCGGCGGGCGGCATGACGGCGCGAATCCGGGACTGGTGCCGGCGGACGGGACAGCCCGTGCCGGATGAACCCGGCGCCGTCGTCCGCTGCATCATGGAAAGCCTGGCGCTGAAATACCGGCATGTGCTGGAGATGACGGAACAGCTGTCCGGCCGCGCGTTCGGCGGGCTGCACATGACCGGCGGCGGAAGCCGGAACGAATGGCTGTGCCAGCTCACGGCCAACAGCATCGGCAGGCCGGTATGGGCCGGGCCCGCCGAAGGAAGCGGCATCGGCAATTTGGCGGTACAATGGATCGCCGCCGGCGCGTTCCGCGACATCTGGGAAGCCCGCGCGGCGATCCGGAGCGCTTTTCCGCAAAAAGCCTACGAACCGGAAGACCGCGGCATGTGGGAAGAAGCGTACGGGAAGTTTCTCGCGGTCACCGGGCTGAAACAAGCGAGTTGAACCCAACGAAGGATGCGATGCCGAAAGGCCTGTCGGGAGGAGGATGAAACACCGTGCTGGTGGCGGAACGATATGAAAAAATCGTCCGGCTGGTCAATGAACGGGGCAGCGTCCGGGTGACGGAGCTGGCTGCCCTGTTCGGCGTCACGGAAGAGACGATCCGCCGCGATCTGGCGGCATTGGAGCAGGCGGGGCGGCTGAAGCGTTCCCACGGCGGCGCCGTCAGCGTGCGGGATGTCCAGGGGGAACTTCCGTATTTCGTGCGGGAGGTGACTCATGCGGCGGAGAAGGAGCGGATCGCCCGGGAAGCGGTCAAGCGGATCGAACCCTGCGACCGCATCCTGCTCGACGCGTCCACGTCCGCCTGGTACATGGCCCGGCATTTGCCGGACATTCCGCTCACCGTGCTCACCAATTCCATCAAGGTCGCCACCGAGCTGGCCGCGAAGGAAAAAATCGACGTGATCGTATCCGGCGGCCGGCTGTCGCCCCGCTCCCTGTCCTTCGTCGGGCCGCAGGCCGAAACGTCCTTTCAGGACTACCACGTGGACAAACTGTTTTTCTCGTGCAAAGGCGTGCATCCGGAGCGGGGTCTCAGCGAATCCAACGACCTTCAGGCGCGGCTGAAACGGCAGTTCATCGGCATGGCGGAGCGGGTGGTGCTGCTGGCGGATTCCAGCAAATTCGGCGTGCAGGCCTTCGCCCGCATCGCCGGCCTGGAGCGGGTGGACGCCGTCATCAGCGACGACGGATTGGACGGAAAGACGAAGGAGCAGCTGGAGGAGCGGGGCATCGAGGTTGTTCTCGCCTGACTTCCGGTTCCGCCGCCGGCTTTGCCGGAGGCTTTGTCCGGCGATCGGGCCGGGCGATGGCGGGGGAAACCGGAACGCAAGACCCCGTTTTTGCATGCGGGGGATTGTGATGAAAGTCTCTCCGTTTGCCGCGTGCCTGGGCGATGCGCTGTTTCCCGGGGTCAACGAGGCGGTGGCGCGCCTGCCTGGCCCGGTACGGCATCGTGCCGGCGCTGGCCGGCGTGCAGACGTGCTGCGGCCGGCCCGCCTTCAATGCCCGATTTTTCCGGAGGCGAAACGGGCGGCCGCGACGCTATTCAACGCACCACATTTTTTCATGCAAAAAAGGAAACCGGGACGGGATGTCGAATGACAGAATCTGGATAAAAAGGAGGGAAGCCATTGCAGCCATCAGCCATGACGGAATTGCCGGATCCGAGCGCGCAAGGGGAGTCTCTGTCGCTTTCCGCGCGGATTCGCAAGTACATCTTTCACTATTTTTTGCCGATTCCCGCCCTGCTGGTGCTGTTTGGCATCCATTTGCCGCCTTTGGCCGCCGGATTTGTCATCCCGTTCAAGACCGACATCCGCCACATGGATTTCATCGCCAGCCCGTGGGGCGGACTGGACCATTTCCGCCGCCTGTTCCGGGATCCGCTGTTCGGGCATGCGCTCGCCAACACCATCGTCATCAAACTGTCCGCCGCGCTTCTTTGCGGATTTGCGGCGCTCGGCTTGGGCCTGGCGCTTCATTCGCTGCGTTCGCGAAGGCTGAAGGGCGGACTCGCGGTGCTTTTTCTCGTGCCGTTTTTCATCCCGTCCGCCGTGCTGCTTTACGGTGTGCTGGACTTGCTCCCGGCCGGGTTTGTTTTGCAGCCGGACGGATTTCCGCTCGGCGTCGGCGCGCGGGCCCGGCTTCTCGCCATCGCGCTGTTGGTTCTGAAAACGTGCGGCATTCCGGCGGCGCTCGCCATGCTGGCCGCCGGGACTTGTGCCGGCCGGGCCGCCGTCCCTGCGGCTTTGCGGGCCGTGGCCGCCTTCGTGCTGGTCCAGCTGAGCGGCCTGTTTTCGGCGGATTTCGATTTGATCCGTGCGCTCGGCCATCCGCTTGTCCTCGAATCGGTCGTCACGCTGGACGACTACATCTTTCGCACGGGATTCCAGATGATCGACATCGGCCTGGCCGGCGCGGCCTGGATGGTGCAGTTTGTGCTCCAGTTTCCGTTGCTTCTCGCGGCCTATTTCCTGATCAGGCGGTTTTTGTCCCCCGGCCTGTTCGGCGCAGGACGGGAGGAAGCGGCCGGGCAGGGGGCTGCGCCGGAAACCGCGCGCGGACGGCGCATCGCCGGAGCGGCGGCCGTGTCGACGTATGCGCTGTGCATCGTTTTGCTGCTTTATCGCCTGTATGTCCGGCCGTTTCTTCTGCCGTCCGACGCGGCCGCCTTCGGCGACCGGATGGCCGGGACGGCTTTTTGCGCCGGTGTGGTCCTGGTTTCGCTCGCCGTGATCTTCCATGTCCTGTTTACCGCCATGCTGGCGTATCCGCTCACCGTCCGGACGTTGCCCGGCCGCGGGTTCTACAAGGCGCTGCTTTTGCTTTTTGCGGCCGCCGGTCCGATGATGCTGCAGCAGTTCGTGTATTTCAGGTCGCTGATGATGTGGAATACGGTGCTCCCCTATGTGCTTTTGGGGCTGTTCAATCCGGCTTCGGTTTTTGTCCTCAAGGAATGGTTCAACCGGCGCTTCGGCGAACGGAAACATATGGCGGAGCGGTCGGGACAGGGCGAGGCCCGCACGATGGCGGTGCTGTTTCTGCCCAACGTCTGGCGGCCGCTCGTCGGTCTTGCCGTCCTGCAGGCGGCCGCCATGTGGAATTCGTTCCAGATTCCGCTCGTCTACTTCAGCGCCCCGGCGCTGCATACGCCCGTCCTGGCGTTCGCATCTCTGGCTTTGGGCTTCGGCACGGGAGACGCTCCCTTCGGCGATCCGATGGTCCTTCAGGCCGGCGCCCTGGCCGGACTGCCGCCCGTGCTGCTGTTCCTTTTGTTCAGCCGCTGGGTGACCGCGGAGTTGTTCGTCAGCCAGATCCGCCGCCATTGACCCTGCCGGCGGGAAAGCGGCCGATGGACGGACATCGCGGGCGCCCCCCGTCCGCGCCCGCACGAAAAAAAGCCTGCTTCCTTCACGGAAGCGGGCTTTTTTGCCCGGCCGGCGGGAAAGCCGGCCCCGATTCCGTTTTCGTCTCCCGGGACCGATGGCCGGGCGTCCGCATATGCTGGGATAAACGGATGCCAGACCGAAAAGACGCGACCCGACATGACGAGGTTCGAACAACGAACCCGGCCACCCGGGGAGAAAGGAGAATGCCCGCATGCCTTCCGGACAGCCGCAAACCGGCATGGACGCCGCCCCCGCCTTCCATCCCCCCGTTTCGATCCAAACCGTCCGGTACGGCCGGCCGCCCGTCAACATTTTCGTTCCGCAGGTGACCGGCATGGCCGATCCGGCCGTGGAGGCGTCGATCAACCGGCAAATCCTGCAGCAGACGCAAGCGCTCTATGAACAGCAGATGCGGACGCAGACGCCGGGGAGGACGGAAATGATCGCCCGTTATGAGATCAAAACGAACGAACGCCGCGTGCTCAGCCTCATCCAGGTGAACGGCGCCTATACCCCGCCGATGGCTCACGGCATGACGTACGCCGGCTCCCTGACGTTCTCGGTGGAAGACGGGAGAAACTGGCCGCTTGCCGGCCTGTTCAAAACGGGCGCCCCGTACGAGGAACGTCTGTCCGGGCTCATCGAAGCCCAAATCCGCCGGCGGGATTTGCCCGTGTTGGAGCCTTTCCGGCGCATCCGCCCCGACCAGGACTATTATTTGGCCGACAAATCGATCGTCGTCTACTTCCAGGTGTACGAACTTTCCCCGTACTACGTCGGTCTGCCGATGTTTCCGATTTCCCTGTACGATCTGGAGGATCTCATCCGCGAAAACAGCCCGGCGGACCGGCTGCTGGCCGCGACGTGACCGGGCGGCCTTTTTTTTTTTTTTGGGCCGCAGGGTGACCCGGGGCGGCGGAGCGGCTTGCCGGGACGCCGCCCGGTTCGGCCTCAGAGCGAATAAATGTTGCCCAGGACCGACCGGATGTCCGTCAAAAGCTGCAGCGATTCCATGCGCGAACGTTCCCGCACGGCCAGACGCAGCCGGGCCAGATCCCGTCCGAGCGTTTCGTATTCCTCTTCGTCACCGAGAAGCATGAGCATCCAGAACCGTTTGCGGATGCGGTGCTCCAGCGCGTCCACGGTTTCCCGCGCCCGTTCCCAGTTCCCTTGTTCGACCTGCCGTTCGGCCGCGGCGATCAGGTCGTGCAGCCGGCCGTCTCCGGGGAAGGCGGCTTCTTCGTGCCACGCGCCGGTCGTTCGTACGGCCTGTCCGCAGCCGTGTCCGCAGCCGGCAGCGGACCATGGAACCGTCTGCCCGTGAAGCAAGGCGGCCAACTGGGCGGCCGCCAGCGCGGCGGTCATCCATCCCGCGTTCATCGCGCGTTCCTCCTTCGCCTTTTTGGTGCGCACGGTGTGGAATCCTTTTCCTTAGCATGTCCCATAATAAAGAAAAAGTCTCGAAAACATCTCGCGGGGGAGGGCCGCACGTGCCGGAAATCGTCGTCATCATCATCCGTTCCGTCGTGGCGTTCGTCGTCCTGCTCGTCCTTGCGCGCATCATGGGCAAAAAGCAGATTTCGCAGATGACCTTTTTCGACTACGTGGTGGGCATCACGATCGGCTCCATCGCCGGGGCGGTGTCGGCGGACCAGAACGTCAAGCTGATCGACGGCCTGGCGGCCACCGTGGTGTGGGGCAGCTTCACCGTGCTCATCGGCGTGATCGCCCTCAAATCGTACCGGTTCCGCAAGGCGGTGCAGGGCGAGCCGACCGTCCTGGTGCAAAACGGCAAGGTGCTGGAGGAAAACCTGCGCAAGGCCAGAATGGATGCCACCGAGCTGATGGAAAACCTGCGGGAAAACCAGGTGTTCCGCCTGGCGGACGTGGAGTTCGCGGTGCTGGAGACGAACGGCCAGCTGAGCGTCATGAAAAAGGCGGACAAGGAGCCGGTGACGCGGGAAGATTTGCGGATGAAGACGGGCGCCAAAGGCGAACCGCGCATCGTGATCATGGACGGCAACGTCATGCGGCAGACGCTGGAAAGCCTCGGCTACACGGAAACGTGGCTGCTGAAGAAAGTCCGGGAGCAGGGGGCGAAAGGCTTCCGCGACGTGTTTCTCGCGCAGGTCGACGCCGACGGCAACGTGTATGTGGATTTGTATGCGGACAGGTGACGGGAGCGGACGGGACAACGGGCCGGCGCGTCTTTGAACCGGCGACAGGTTTCGAGCCTTTTTTCGGGCTCTTTTTTTTATAATGGGGGCGCGGCAAAGGTTGTCCGACATATGGGAGAAGGGGGCCGGTTCCAAAAGAGGGGGATCGAACGATGCGGTTTCTCGGACGAACGCACAAACGGATCGTCGACGCGAAGGCGCGGCTCATGACGCTTATGTGGTACCGGTGGCTGTTCATGGAAATGGGGACGAAATGCAGCGTGACGCCGCCGTTTTTCACGATCGGGCCGGAGCGGATCAAGCTGGGTCACCGGGTCTGGATCGGGCCCGGCTGCCGGCTGGAAGTTTTGCCGCCGCCGGACGGCGCGGATCGGAAAGCGGCGGGCGCGGAGCCCAAACCGGCCATCGTCATCGGCAGCCGGGTGAACATCAGCCATCGCGTCACGATCACCGCCGTCAACCGGGTGGAAATCGGGGATGAGACCATCATCGCGCCGGGATGCTACATATCGGACAACAGCCATGCCACCGACCCGGAAGGGCCCGCCTACCGGGACCAGCCGCTGGCCGTGTCGGAAACGGTCATCGGCAAAGGGGTGTGGCTCGGCCAGAACGTCTGCGTCCTGGCCGGCTCCACCATCGGCGACCGGGCGGTGATCGGGGCCAACAGCGTCGTCAAGGGCGACATTCCGCCGTACAGCATGGCTGCCGGGGCGCCGGCCCGCGTCGTCCGGGTGTATGATTTTGCGAAGAAGGCGTGGGTGCGGCCGGAACCGGACGGCAACGGGCTGGCGGACCGGGCGGAATCGGGGACGCGGTCGGAAACGGACCGGGACGGATGAAAAGGACAGCCGGCATGCCGGCTGTCCTTTCCGCTGCATGGCCCGGTTTTCGTGGTTTCTCATTGGCCGCCCGGCCGTTCGCAGCCGCTTTCGCCGCAGCTTGCGCCGCCTTCGCCGTCCGGCATCCCGGGGGGTCGTTCTTCGCTCCACGCCCTTTCCAGCGTTTTCAGGAACACGTCCGCCGGCTGGGCGCCGGAAATGCCGTATTTGCGGTTGATGACGAAGAAGGGCACGGCCCGGATGCCGAGGGCGGCCGCTTCCTCCTCGTCCCGCCGCACCTCGTCGGCGAACGCGCCGGCTTCCAGCGCGCCGGCCGCCTCTTCCCGGTCAAGGCCGACCTCCGCCGCCAGTTTCACCAGCGTGTCCCGCCGGCCCAGGTGTTCCCCGTCGGTGAAGTACGCTTTGTACAGCCGGTCGAGCATATGCCCCATCCTGCCATGCCGGCCGGCCAGGTGGGCAAGCCGGTGGGCGTCGAACGTGTTCGTCAGCACGACCCTGTCGAAGTTGTATTCGAGGCCGTGGTCACGGCCCTGACGGGCAATGCTTTCCGTGCCGGCTTTCGCCTGCTCCCGGCTCATGCCGTATTTGCGGGACAGCATGTCATAGGTGTCATACCCGATGTCCGCCGGCGCGCCGGGGTCCAGTTCGAAACTGCGGTATGCGACTTCCACATGCTCTTTGCCGGCGAACTGCGCCAGCGCTTCTTCGAATCGCCGCTTGCCCAGCCAGCAGAACGGGCAGGCGATGTCCGACCAGATTTCCACTCTCATTCGGGCGGCACCTCCGCGCCTTGTTTTGATTGGAAGGATGTCCGGTACGCATTCTTTTCACAAAGACTTTCTTTATCATCGTTTCTTGAAAAGAGAAAATCAACGCAGCCGTTCCGCATGATGCCGTCCGCATGCCCTTCTGCATCCAACGGGCCTCGGGATTTGACCGGTATCGGGCGCAAAAAAACGGAACCAGATGACCCGATCCGGACGAAAGGCCGAAAGACCGTTTGCTGCGCCCGACGGCGGTCTCCGTGCTCCGTTTTGTTTTTGAAATTTTGCCTCACATATAAATCCGGTAGTTCCCGCTCAGCGCGAGAAGCGAGAAGAAATACAGACAGTTGTCGTAGTAGCGGCGCACGCCTTTGCGCAGCGGAGTGTTCCAGAACCGGTGCACGAACGCCTCGGCGTTCGGCCCGCCAGCGGCCAGCGACGCCGCGGCGTTGGTGGCCAGAAGCCCCACCGGATGCAGCGCCGGTTCGTCGAAGGGCGTGCCGTCCAGCCGGTAGCGGCGATAGTCGGCCGGATCCTTGCCGGCGAAGAAGCGCTGGATCCGTTCGCACAGGTCCACCGCCCATCCGTCCGCCCGGAACCATTCCCAGTCCAGCGCCACGTTCAGCGCCACGCGGTACGAATCGCTGAAGAAATGCTGGAACTGCTGATGGGATTCGGTGCGCGGCGTGCCGTCATAGTTGGCGTACTCCGGCGCGAGGCCGGTCACCGGGTGGCACGCTTTCTTCAGGTAGGCGCGGCTTGCCGCGGCGGCTTCTTTCCAGAACGGCCGGTCCCGTTCGTCCGCCCAGAGCGCGAACAGTTCGTAGAAATGGGGCAGATGGTACGACGGATCGCTGAAATCGAGTTCCGGCACGAACTTGATCAGTTTCGTCGCCGGGTCCCACATCGGATGGCCTTCATCCTCTTCCCCTTTGTGCACGCAGGCGCGCAAAATCGTCCTCGCCTGTTCCGCGTAGTTGAACGGTTCGTCGCCGTCGCCCCAGCGGTTCGAAGCGAAAAACAGCGCCATCGCGAAATATTCTTCCCCGTCCGGCGCCGGTCCCGGCGAGATGGGGGTGCCGTCGGGTTTGGCGTGCCAGGCGAAATAATCCTTGTAGCGGCCTTCCTTGTGCTGCATGAACGTTTTGGCGAACAGCCAGATGCGGTCGAACAGGTCCCTGCGGTCCATCTGCACCGCCATCATCATGCCGTAGGAGAGGCCTTCCGTGCGCACGTCCAGGTTGCCGGTGTCCAGCAGATACCCTTTGTCGCTGCCGAGCTCGTAATAGATTCTCGTATCGTCGTCGCCGAAAAACAGCTCTTCGAACGTCCGTTCCACCTTTTGCCGGATGTCCTTCTCGTCATAACCGTATTCCGCGAACACGTTGCGGTACCGGCCGGTGTGGAAAGCGCCCTGCTGCACGGTCACGTTTCACGATCCCGCCTTTCCATGAAAAGTCGACATGTCGTTCCGTACCGCCTTTCATTGTATCACAGGCCCCGGAAAAAAATTTAAGCTTGTACCGGTAAAAAGTATAGCATTTTCGTTTCCGGAGGCAGAGGAGGAATGCATATTATCTTACAATTGATAAAAATGATTCTATAGATTATATATACTGGTAACAGAACGGCACAACGGGGCTGATCCAAAAGAGAGGGGACGGCGCCAGATCATGCGGCGGCTTCTGACCGGACTTCTCGTCCTGACTTTCGCGGTTCTTTCGGGCATGACGCTCCAGGCGCTGGGCCGCGTTTTCTCGCTGGACGTCACCGCGCCCGCCGCCTCCTGGAAAGAGTTGAACGGGACGCGGCTCGTGCTCATTTCGCGGGAAAGGGACACGCCTTTCTGGAGCAGGCTGGAAGAGGGGGCGTTCGCCGCGGCCCGGCGGCACGGCGTGGGCCTGGAGGCCTGGGGCTCCTTCGGCCTGAACGAAGCGGATTTCCTGCGCAACTTGGAGCTGGCCATCGCCTCCCGGGTGGACGGCATCATCGCCCAGGGGCTGGACACCGACGAGTTCAAGAAGCTGACGTCCATCCGCGCGGCGGAATACGGCATCCCGGTCATCACCGTGGCCAGCGATGTGCCCGTCACCGAAAGCATGCGGCGCACCTACGTCGGGTCCGACCACCGGGAAGCGGGACGGCTCGTGGCGGAGCGGCTCGTGGCGGACATGGGCGAAGCAGGCACGGTGGTGCTGCTCACGAGCACGAGGCAGGAGCATTACGAACGGGAACGGCTGGCCGGCATTCTCGACGTGACCGGGCGGTTTCCCGGCATTGCCGTCGAAGTGGCGGAATCGGAAAGCGCCCGCGACGAGGTGGCCCGGACCGTGCGCGACCGGCTCAACGCCCGTCCGGACGCGAAGGCGTTCATCTCCGTCGCCCACCACCATGCGGGCGTGATCGCCCGCGAGATCGGCCGCCGGTACCGCACGTCGGATTTCTACCTGTATGCGTTCGACGAAAATCCGGAAACGGTGCAGCTCCTGCGGGACGGCGTCCTTCGCGGCATCGTGGCCGAAGACCCGCACCGCATGGGAGAGTGGAGCGTCAGCCTGATGGTGCGCTGGCTGGAAGGCGCCGATCTTCCCCTTGACATGGACGGGTATTTCACGGACATCCGCCTCGTCACCCGGGAGGCGCTGCCATGAGGAGCATCCATCACAAAATTTTGCTCCTGTGCGGCATCGTCCTGTGCGCCATGGGGCTCATCTGGGGACTGTTCGTCCATTACAACCAGCAGGTGCTGGAGCAATACAACGGCATCCTGCAGCGGTATTTGCGCATGAACGAAGCAAGCGAGCGCAGCCAGCGGGCCGTGGCGGCCCTGAACGAATACATGCTGGCGCCGGACGGCGAGAAGCGGCGGAACCTGGACCGGGCGGTCCGCGATCTGCGGGACGCGAGAGACGGCATGGCCGGCCTGCTGAATGAAGAGAACGGTTTTTTGCTGGCCAACCACATGCATTTGATGGACAGTCTGGACGATGCGATCAGACGGACCGTCATGTTCGGCGGGATGGACGACGGGGAGGAAGCGGCGGCGTTCTTCGAACAGGCGACGCGGGTTGCCGGCTACATCTCGGAGACGACCCTGTCGCTGATCGGCCTCGAGTTGAGCGCCTACGACGCCTTCTACCGGGGCATCATGGAACAGAGCCGGGAAATCCGCAAGCTCGGGTTTCTCGTTCTCGGCCTCGTGCTGATGATGCTGCTTGCCTTCGCCTGGTGGTTCTCCCGCGGCATCACCCGCCCGATCCAGCAGCTGACGGCGGCGGCCAGGGAACTGTCCCGCGGCCGGTTTGACCGGCCGATCGACGTCAGATCAAGCGACGAAATCGCCTTTCTGGCCCGCACCATCGACCGGATGCGGATCAGCATCAACGACCTGTTCCAGGAAATCCGGCAGAAGGCGCAGCTGGAAGCGGAACTGGCCGAAAGCCGCCTGCTCCTCCGGGAAAGCCAGCTGCGCAGCCTGCAAAACCAGATCAATCCGCATTTCCTGTTCAACACGCTGGACACCCTGGCCAAGAAAGCGTTTCTGGAAGGCGCGGAGGAAACGAGCGATCTCATCGCCAGCGTCGCGGCGCTGATGCGCTACAACCTGCGGCGGATCGACCGGTCGGTGACGCTGCGCGAGGAAGCGGACATGGTCGCCCAGTATGTGGAGATCCAGAAAACCCGCTTCGCCGACCGGCTTGATTTCCGGATGGAACTCGATCCGGCCGCCCTGGACGTGCGGATGCCGTGCCTGACGCTGCAGCCGCTCGTGGAAAATGCGGTGATCCATGCGGTGGAGCCCCGCGAGGAAGGCGGGATCGTCCGCTTCACCGCCCGCTGCGAAGAAGACGGGACGGTGCGGGTCGCCGTGGAGGACGACGGCCCGGGCATTCCGGCGGAAACCGCCGTCCGGCTGCTGGAAGGAAACGAACCGGCGGCGGGAAGCCGCTCCACGGGCATCGGGCTCACCAACGTGGTGCGCCGGCTCCGCCTGTATTACGGCAAACCGGATGTCATCGCCATCGAATCGCCGCCGGCGGGCGGCACCCGGGTGACGCTGTTGTTGCCGCGGGACGCGGTGCGGGAGGCGATGCGGGAGACGCCGCGGGACGCGGCAGCGCCGGGCGGGACGGTGCCGGACGGCGGGAAAGCGGCCACAGACGGCGGCCCGCCGCAAGAAGAAAAAGCCGCGAAAAGCAGCCCGCCGCATGCCGGCCATGCGGCGGGCGGACGGCATGCCGGATGTGGGGGGGAAGCCGGGTGACAAAAGTGCGGACCGGCAAAGTGCTGATCGTCGACGATGAGCGGGTGGAGCGGGAAGGTTTGCGGGCGATCCTGCTGAAACACCTTCCCGGCCTGGACGTCGAACTGGCCAGAAACGGCGCCGAAGCCGTGGCCAAGGCGGAGGCGTTCGGACCGGACCTTGTGCTGATGGACATCAAAATGCCCGGTTTGAACGGCCTGGAGGCGGTGGCGCGGATCAAAAGCCGGCGCCCGGAGACCCAGTTCATCATGGTGACGGCTTACGACGAGTTCGAATTCGCCCGCCGGGCGCTGAAATACGGCGTGAAGGATTATCTGCTGAAACCGGGCCGCTCGGCGGAAACGGCGGAGACGGTCCGCCGGGTGCTCGACGAGATTGCCGCGGAGCGGGCGGAACGCGCGGCCCGGGCGCGGGCCGGCGCCGCCCTGGCCCGGATGCAGCCCGTGCTGGAAGCGGATCTGGTCGCCCAGCTATTGTTCGATCACCGTCACGAAATCAGGGCCGAGGAGCTGGCGGAATGGATGGGCGGCCGGCCGGCGCGGGGCTCGTTCGTCATGCTGTTTGTCCTCTCCGGCGGCGACCGGGAGGCGGCCGCGCGGTTTCACGCCGCCCTGCGGGAGCGGATGCACCGCCTCGCGGCGGGCTGGGTCGGCGCGCTTTCCGGCCGGCACATTCCGGTCATCGTCTTTTGCGAAGACGGGCTCTCCCACCGCGCCCGGGCCGCCTCGCTGATGAACCGCATTCTGCCGCTGCTCCGGGACATTCCCGGTCTCGGCGTGTTCGCCGGCATCGGCAGCCCGTACCCGGCGCTTTCCGACATCCGCCTGTCCTATCAGGAGGCGCTCGCCGCCAGCGCCGAGCCGGCGGGCACGGCGCGGTACCGCTTTTGCGACGATTTGCCGGACCGGCGGCAGCCGGGGGATTTGTTTCCCGGCAAGGCGGAGGAGACGGCGTTCATCGACCACGTCCGCACCGGCCGCTGGGACCGGGTGGAGGAGACGGCCATGGCCTGCTGCGACCGTTGGGAAACACACGGGTTTTCCCTCGTGCACGCCGCCCAGCGCATGCTGGAACTGCTCTGGATCGTGTCCCGGGTGCTGGCGGAAACGGGCGTCGAGGCGGCGCCGCCCACGTTCTCCTTCCGGATGGACGATTACCGGTCGCTCCGCGCGGAGGTCCGCTGCGAACTGGACAAACTGGTCCGGGCCGCGCGCCTGCACGCCGAACGGATGGAAAGCCGCATGGTGGAACGGGTGAAGCGGACCATCCGGGAGCGCTCCCACGAAGATTTGTCGCTGGAGCGGATCGCCGCGGAGGAAGGGGTGAGCCCGCATTACCTGAGCCGGCTGTTCAAGGAGGAAACGGGCGTCAACTACACCGATTTCCTGACCGCCTGCCGCATGGAGAGGGCCCGGGCGCTGCTCGGCAACCCGCGGCTCAGCCTGAAGCAGATCGCCTACGAGGTCGGCTATCACGATCCGAACTATTTCAGCCGGGTGTTCAAAAAGGAGACGGGCCTTTCGCCCCGGGAATACCGGAGACGCCGGCTCGGCCAGCCGGAACGGGCGAAGGCCTGATCCCAAAAAAGTGCAGAACTTCGCAAAAGAGTGCAGAAACTTGCCGCACGACGGGGCGGCGGGGCGTGCTATCGTGAGGATTGAAAGCATTTTCATGAAGGAAAGGGGAAAGGACGCGATGAAAAACGGAACAAAACGCAGTCTGGCCGTCCTGTCGCTGTCGCTGGCGGTTTGGCTCGTGCTGGCGGCCTGCGGCGGACAGCAGGGCGGGTCGCGGAGCGAAGACGGGGACGGGGGCGGCGACGGCGGCTCCATCACCATCGGATTTTCGCTGGCCACGCTGCAGGAGGAACGGTGGCAGCGGGACCGCGACATGTTCGTCGCCGCGGCGGAGAAGCTCGGCGCGAAGGTGGAGGTGCAGGCGGCCAACAACGACGAGGCGAAGCAGATCGCCCAGGCCGAAAACCTGATCAGCCAGGGCGTCGACGTGCTGGTCGTCGTGCCGCATAACGCGGAGGCCACGGCGTCCGTCGTGGAGAAAGCCCACGAGGCGGGCATCAAGGTGCTGGCCTACGACCGGCTGATCCGCAACGCCGACGTGGACCTGTATGTGTCCTTCGACAACGAGCGGGTCGGCGAAATGCAGGCGGAGGCGATCGTGAAGCTGGTGCCGAAGGGCAAGTACGTCTACATCGGCGGCTCGGAGACGGACAACAACGCCCACCTGTTCAAAAAGGGCGCCTTCAACATTTTGCAGCCGCTCATTGACAAGGGCGACATCGAAGTGGTGTACGACCAGTGGACGCG